>Ga0208449_1000090_pt1 | contig 87687 bp, 48 predicted proteins | sample MalvireepMed_s17_FD_184247 | JGI IMG/M metagenome (GOLD analysis project Ga0208449, IMG submission 184247) | Marine viral communities from the Global Malaspina Expedition - Malaspina viral metaG DeepMed_s17 (SPAdes) (version 2) | ecosystem: Environmental > Aquatic > Marine > Oceanic | place...
TGTCAATGAATAAAGGCGAAATGGGCGATAATATGAAGATGGATGACCATAAGCAAATGAAGATGGATAAAAAGATGGACGGTATGGCAGGAATGAAAAAAGATTCAATGCCAATGAAATCTACCGAACCTTCGCATAAGATGGGAGGCCATATGGGGCACGATATGCCTATGATGCAGAAAGACACTTCATCTTTTGATTACAATACTCGTAAAACCTATTTCAACTATGATTTCTTAAAAGCGAAGGAAAATACCACCTACAAGGCTGATTTGCCCCTAAACGACATTTTATTGAACCTGACCGGAAATATGCAACGCTATGTATGGAGTATGAACGGTGTGCCACTTTCAGAAACGGATAAGATTAAAATCAAGGGTGGTGAAGTAACCCGTATTACCCTTAACAACCTAACGATGATGCACCACCCGATGCACCTTCACGGTCATTATTTTAGGGTAATCAATGAAAATGGTGAGCGCTCGCCGTTGAAACACACCGTCAATGTGCCACCGATGCAGAAAGTGGTCATCGAGTTCTATAACGAGGAGTATGGAGATTGGTTCTTTCACTGCCACATCCTGTACCATATGATGGGCGGTATGGCTCGCGTATTCAGCTATGATACCCCAAGGGATGAAAGGATGAAAGGTTTTCCCGTTCAAAAACTGATTGACGAAACAGACCATTACTATTCTTGGGGATTGTTGCGTGCAGGCTCAAACTTTAATGAACTATTTCTGATGTCAAGCAATATTCGGAATGAATTTGGTTTAAGAGCAGAGTTCGATTATAACAAAAACCTTGAAGCCGAAGTAAACTATAATAGGTATCTCAATGATTGGGTGCGCCTCTATGTGGGAGTGAATACCGAAACTTCCACACCCGACTCGTATGACAACTTCAATACGGTAGGTCTAATTGGTGTAAAATACTTTACGCCTTACCGATTTAATGTAGATGTGAGTATGGACCATCAACTGCGCCCAAGGATTCGTCTGGACAGGGAAATCCTGATTTTTCCAAGAATTTTTCTGGAAGGTGAATATGAATATCGAGCTGACTTTGGTTGGGTGAACGATATTGGGGATTCATCTTATCAAAGCGAAACACAGTGGTTGGTGGGAGTCTCTTATATCCTATCTCGAAATTTTTCAATACAAGCAAATTACAATAACCAATATGGCTGGGGTGGCGGCCTTTTAGCCCGATTTTAAAAAGTAACAATTTAATACAAATACAAAATGAAAACAGTCAAAAGAATAATAGGTACAATGGCACTTGGTGCTACAATGATTTTAACCGTTTCTTGCAAGGATGGAAACAAGAATGAACCAGCTACACCTGTAAGCATCAATATCCATGAGGAAGCAATGAATAGTTCCGGGAAGATGGATATGGCTAATAGTCAAGATGCTAAGGTTGAAGGGATATTGAAAGATTATTTTAACCTTAAAAATGCTTTGGTAAACGATGATAATTCCAAAGCAAAGGAACAGGGCAATTCTTTGGCGCAATCGCTCAAATCCTTTGAAGCATCTAACTATTCGGACAGCGAGCAGAACGAACTAAAGGACATCATCGAAGATGCCACCGAACACGCCGAGCATATTGGCGAGAGCGATATAGCCCACCAACGTGAGCATTTCAAAACACTTAGTAAGGATATGACCGATATGGTGGCGATAACGGGAACTTCAATGACCATTTATGAGCAGTACTGCCCAATGTACGATAACAATAAAGGTGGTGCTTGGCTAAGTATGAACGAAGAAATCAGAAACCCCTATTTCGGTGCCCAAATGCTGAAATGTGGTAAGGTGCAACGTGAAATCAACTAAGTGAAAACAGTAAAAATCATAGTGTGGATAGCATTGGTTGCCTTTGTGGTCATCCAATTTTTCCCTGTAGACTATAATCAGAGTGAAACGGTACCAGAAACTGATTTTATGCTCGTGAACAATGTACCTGCAACGGTAGAACGATCGTTGCAGGTTTCCTGCTATGATTGCCATAGTAATAATACCGATTATCCTTGGTACAGCAAGGTACAACCGTCTGCTTGGTACTTGGAACATCATATCAAAGAAGGAAAGGAAGAGTTGAATTTCAACGAATGGGGCAACCTTTCCAACCGTAGGAAAACCAGTAAATTAAGGTCAATTATAAACCAGATTGAGGATGGGGAAATGCCTTTAGACAGTTATGCAATAATTCATAGGGATGCCATCATTTCCGAGGCGAACAAAACGGCAGTTATTGACTATATGAAAAATTTAAAAGATAGCTTGGAATACAGTCCTACTGAGGGAAGGGAACTTTGATGGTTGGTTATTAACCCTTCCCGTGACAGGCACAAATAGTAAAGTATATGAACGAGTTTTTAAAACATTACAATTTTGGACAAGAGTAAGGATATTGAGACAACACCAGCTTTTTACTTCCAGCTATTGGACACTTCAAAATATGTGCTATTGCTTGTCACTTTGGTTTGTATAATACAGCTTTATTTGTTGCCACAATTTGAAAAGAGTTTGGCTTCGACAATACTGCTATTGCTGGCCATTGGTAAAGCCATTGCAATAGTTGTCCTTTCCTTCAACCAACTTGCAAAAATCATTGGCCAAAGCCACTTGTTGACCCATGTGCTGACCTTATTCGCTTTTTTGATAGGGTTGATAATATTATCCTTTACGTTTGACTTTTTAGGGTTACAGGTTTTGAATCCTGGCAGTTTTAAAATGACCAACTTGGGGTCAGCCTCAAGGTTTAAAATTGGCTTTGAAATATTCTACTTCAGTACAGTGACCTTCTCATCTGTCGGATATGGAGATGTGGTTCCGGTCAGCTTTTGGGCAAAGATGCTCGTTATCTTGGAAATCATCTTGAGATTTTTTGTATTGGTATTCGGCATCGCAAATATTAACCAGATAAGAATAAATGGAGATTAGGCTATGAACGACTTTTTAAAACAATGGGGAGAAGCAGCCTACACGACTGTAGGCTTTTTCTGGATGGCGCTCTGGGCCTTTATATTAGGCTATATCATCAGTAGTATGATCCAGATTTTCGTGACCGAAAAGCGGATGCAAAAAACGATGGGCAAAAATGAAGGAAAAAGTGTGGTCTTGGGAACTTTCTTCGGTTTCATAAGTAGTTCCTGCAGCTTTGCGGCTTTGGCAAGTGCTAAATCCATATTTAAAAAAGGCGCAAGTTTTGTTTCCTCGATTGCTTTCCTATTGGCATCCACCAACTTGGTCATTGAATTAGGAATAATCATTTCCATCTTTTTGGGATGGCAGTTTGTGGTCGGGGAATATGTGGGAGGTCTTTTACTGATATTGATATGCTGGATTCTCATTCGAGTCATTAATCCCAAAAAACTTATTGAAAAAGCCAGAAGGAATCTGGAAGGACAGGGTGATAATGAGATGGATGACTCTAAAGATTGGAAGAAACAAATTCAAAAGGAGGACAGCTGGGCCAGGGTCGCCAAAAAATATAAAATGGAATGGCAAATGGTTTGGAAGGATGTTACCATTGGCTTTACTATCGCTGGAATCGTAGCCGCCTTTATACCCGATTCCTTCTTTCAGATGCTTTTTATTAGCAGCGGCCAAGGCAAAACGGATTTTACCTTTCTTGAAATTCTGGAACATATCGTTGTCGGTCCCGTTGCGGCATTTCTCACATTCATTGGCTCAATGGGCAATATTCCATTGGCGGCATTGCTATTCGGCAAAGGGGTCAGCTTTGCAGGTGTAATGGCCTTTATCTTTAGTGATTTGGTGGTTTTTCCCGTACTTCGAATCAATGCAAAATATTATGGATGGAAGATGTCGTTTTTCATTCTGTTCCTGTTGTTTACCGCATTGATTGGTACTTCGTTGGCCTTGCATTATGGTTTCGATTTGATGGGAATGCTACCCGACTCATCACAAGTCAAGATTCAGGACAAGCAACATTTTAAGATTGATTATACCTTCTTTTTAAATATTGCATTTCTCGCTATATCGGCTTATTTGATATATCTAGGGTTTTACAAGAAAAGGGATGTGGAACACTCCATGAGTGAAATGGCGCCCAAGAGCCCTGCACTGGAAAGGTTTTTGAAATACGCTACCATTATATGTTACGTATGGCTTGCGGGTGGACTGGCAGTAAAATTTATTATGAATTAAAATGAAACACACATACCACATACACGGAATGACCTGCAACGGTTGCAGAACCCACGTCGAGAAGACCCTTTCTCAAGTTAATGGTGTTACCAATGCAGTGGTCAATTTGGAAGAAGCCGAAGCGACCATAGAAATGGAATCGCATATTCCTATCAAAACATTTCAGGAAGCTCTAAAGCAAGATGGTGGTTCGTATAGCATTCACAAATTAGGCGAACATCATCACGAGGATGATTCCGCTTCCGCGAAAAAGCAAAAATCTAAAGGCAAGGGAACCGGAACGTTCTACTGCCCGATGCATTGCGAAGGTGATAAAACCTATGAAAAGCTAGGCGATTGCCCTGTCTGTGGAATGGATCTGGTCGAGGAACAGAATTTGACCGCTACCACTTCTCAACAGTGGACCTGCCCAATGCATCCCGAAATCGTAAAGGATGAATCGGGAAGCTGTCCCATCTGTGGGATGGACTTGGTGCCAAAGGAATCAGATTTGTCCGCAGAAGAAAAAACCTATAAAAAACTGCTTTTAAAGTTCTGGATAGCATCGGCGTTTACTCTGCCTATTTTCATCATTGCGATGTCTGAAATGGTCAATGATAATCCGTTGTATGATATTTTGAAACTGAAATATTGGAACTGGATTCAATTTGCTCTTTCCATTCCTGTAGTGTTCTACGCCACTTGGATGTTCTTTGAACGCGCCTACCGCAGTATCAAAACGTGGAAGCTTAATATGTTCACACTTATTGGTATTGGCGCTGGTGTAGCTTGGTTGTTCAGTGTATTCGGGATGCTCGTACCGGACTTTTTCCCTGACCAGTTTAAGACCGAAGCGGGAACCGTTCACGTGTATTTTGAAGCGGCCACGGTCATTCTCACGTTAGTTCTACTTGGTCAACTCTTGGAAGCCCGAGCCCATAGCAAGACTAATTCCGCAGTCAAGGAACTTTTAAAACTGGCACCTAATAAGGCGGTTAAAGTCGTGGATGGTGAGGAACAGGAAGTGGCCATCCACCAAATTGAATTGGGCGACATCCTTCGGGTAAAACCGGGCGATAAGATTCCTGTTGACGGTATTATCACCGAAGGTGAAACTTCCATCGATGAATCGATGATAACGGGCGAACCAATTCCCGTAAATAAGTCTGTAGATGATAAAGTCAGCAGCGGAACGATTAATGGTAACAAGTCTTTCCTGATGAGAGCCGAAAAGGTCGGTTCCGATACCTTGCTCTCGCAAATAATCCAAATGATCAACGATGCCAGCCGTAGCCGTGCGCCTATCCAAAAATTGGCCGATACGGTTTCAGGTTATTTTGTGCCCATCGTGGTCATCATAGCTATTATCACTTTTGGGATTTGGGCAATTTGGGGACCAGAACCAGCTTATGTGTATGCCCTAGTCAATGCTATTGCCGTTTTGATTATAGCTTGTCCCTGTGCTTTGGGATTGGCAACGCCTATGTCCGTGATGGTCGGTGTTGGTAAAGGCGCACAGAATGGGGTGCTCATTAAAAATGCCGAAGCCCTCGAAAAGATGGATAAGGTAGATACCCTCATCGTGGATAAAACGGGAACAATCACCGAAGGAAAACCCACGGTGGAAAAAGTGGGGTCTTTTGATAACGGTTTCAGCGATAGCGAAGTACTGCAATACATTGTTTCGCTGAACAACCAAAGTGAACATCCTCTGGCCGAAGCTACCGTCAAATACGGCAAAGAACAAAACGCCGAATTTCTAAAAACCGACGGGTTCAATGCCGTAACCGGAAAAGGTGTGGAAGGCAAGGTCAACGGCAAGCAAGTAGCGCTGGGCAATGCCAAGATGATGGAACACGCCAATGCCGGGTTGTTGGAAACTATGCAGGAAAAAGCCCAATCCTTCCAAAAGCAGGGCAAAACCGTTTCCTATCTCGCTATTGATGGAAACATTGTCGGTTATGTGGTAATTGGTGATAAAATCAAGGAAACGAGTGCCAAGGCCATCAAGGAATTACAGGAAAAGGGAATTGATGTGATTATGCTCACGGGCGACAACTACGATACGGCAAAGGCCGTGGCGAACGAACTCAATCTTGCGGACTTTCAGGCGGGAATGCTTCCCGAAAACAAGCTGCAGGAAGTTGAAAAACTACAAGAAAACGGAAAAGTCGTCGCAATGGCAGGTGATGGCATTAACGATGCACCGGCTTTGGCAAAAAGTGATGTGGGCATCGCAATGGGAACAGGTACCGATGTAGCCATAGAAAGTGCATCCATTACCTTGGTAAAGGGCGATTTGCACGGTATCGTTAAAGCGCGAAACCTTAGCGATGTGGTAATGCGAAACATTAAGCAGAACCTATTTTTTGCGATGATTTACAACACCTTGGGAATACCCATTGCTGCGGGATTGCTATATCCATTTTTCGGGATTTTACTTTCCCCAATGATAGCTGCCTTGGCGATGAGCTTCAGTTCGGTTTCGGTCATAGCCAATTCGCTTAGGCTTAAAAGTTCAAACATTGATTAAATGATATGGTAAAAAGGAAAACAGCGATTAAAATTAGAAAGGCACACCGCTACCTGGGCATCTTCTTGGGCATCCAGTTCTTGATGTGGACGATAAGCGGTATGTATTTCAGTTGGACGGACATTGACGAAATTCACGGCGACCAGTTTCGGCAAGACCCGATAGAGGTATCTGCTTTTACAGATTTGATAAGTCCATCCGAGGTAAATCTTGAAGAAGCGATAGTTTCCGTAGAACTTCGGGAAATCAATGGTGAGCCCTATTACTGGATAAACGACAAACAACTCTTTAATGCCAAGATAGGCAAAGAAAAGAAAGCAATTTCAGAAAATGAAGCCCTGAAAATCGCTGAACGGAATATGCTACCGGAACTTCAAGTAAAAGAAATTGAGCGCATCGATCAAGTGAGCAGCCATAGCGAGTATCGTGGCAGACCGCTTCCGGCCTATGTCATCAGTTATGAAACGCCTGAAAACATTAAGGCTTACGTTTCAGAAAAAGATGGTGCGTTCCAAACGCTACGTCATCGGGATTGGCGTTGGTTCGACTTTTTATGGATGACCCATACAATGGATTATGTCGGTCGTGACGATTTCAATACAACAGTACTTCGTGCCTTTTCCCTTCTGGGATTGATAACGGTATTGAGCGGCTTTCTGTTATGGTACATCAGCTCACCCACAATCAGAAAAATAAAAAAGAAAAACAAGTAACACTAAAATTTAAAAACTATGGAACATTCAAAACACTCAAACAAAGGGAAGTACAGAACATTTTTTATGATGCTGGCTTGCTCATTTGTAGCAATGTACATCACAATGTATCTCAATACTTATGAATTGGACCACGTCTGGTTCAGCCTAACGCGCTTTTATATGGTGTGCCTGGGAATAGCGGCAATGGCAGTCATTATGTGGTTTTTTATGCGGAAAATGTATACCGACAAGAAAAAAAATATAACCATTTTGTTAGGTAGTTTGGTCTTGTTTTTGGGGGCATTGTTTTTGGTTCGAGACCAAAAATCCACCGTCGGCGACGTACTATGGATGAAAGCGATGATACCTCACCATTCCATTGCTATCTTGACCAGTGAACGTGCTGACATTAAAGATCCAGAGGTGAAGAAACTGGCAGAGGAAATCATTAAGGCACAGCGTAAGGAAATTGCTGAAATGAAGAAAATGATTGAACGATTAGAGAACGAAAAATAAGTAGCTATGAATAAGAACATACTACATATCGCTATTGCAGCCATTGTCGGTCTGCTTGCTGGTTGGTTGATTTTTGGAGATCCTTCTGAAGCTTCAAAGTCCAATAAGGACGTTTCGGATATGTCCGATAATCATGAGCACGCTATAGAAGCAGAAGGTCAGATGTGGACGTGCTCTATGCATCCACAAATTATGCAACCTGAACCGGGTGATTGTCCCATTTGCGGAATGGATTTAATTCCTGCGGAATCGGATGCGGATGGACTGGCAAGAAACGAAATAAAGATGACCAAAAACGCGATGGCTTTAGCGGACATTCAAACATCCATTGTGGGAAATGCTTCTATAGATGATGAGCAGATGATTTCTCTTTCGGGAAAAATCAAAATGAACGAAGAAGAAAATGCAGTCCAAGCCAGTTATTTCGATGGAAGGATAGAACGGCTCAATATTAACTTTGAAGGTCAAGAAGTACGAAAAGGGCAATTGTTGGCAACCATTTATGCACCTAATTTAATAGCTGCTCAGCAAGAATTGATTACGGCAGCTTCACTAAAAGAATCGCAACCCTCGCTATACAATGCCGTACGCAATAAATTGAAACTTTGGAAACTTTCGGAATCCCAAATTAATAGCATTGAGGAATCAGGAAAAGTTAAAGAGAACTTTCCGATTTACGCAACGGTATCGGGTACGGTTTCAGAAAAGATGGCTGCTGAAGGGGACTATGTAAAACAGGGACAGCCCATTGTACGAGTCAGCAATCTTAATTCTGTATGGGCAGAATTTGACGGTTACGAGAACCAGATTTCAGAATTCAAAAAGGGTCAAATAATTTTGATAACAACTAATGCTTTTCCCAATATGGAATTCAATGCGACGATATCGTTTATCGACCCAGTTCTGAACACCCAGACCCGAACCGTAACCGTTCGGGCCAATCTTAAAAACAGCGATGGCATGCTAAAACCGGGAATGTTTGTCACGGGTAAAGTAAAAGGAACAACGGTAAATACGGAATCAACTCTGAACATACCCGTTAGTGCCGTGATGTGGACGGGTGAAAGATCTTTGGTTTACATTAAGACTAATCCCAACGAGCCTGTTTTTGAAATGCGGGAAGTAACCCTTGGCAATCGTAATGGCGATATGTTTTTGGTTACGTCTGGTTTAGAAAATGGTGATGAAATCGTGACCAATGGCACCTTTACCGTAGATGCTGCTGCCCAATTACAGGGCAAGAAATCAATGATGAACCAAAACGGCAAACAAGAGAAAGAAATGATGGCAATGGAAATATCTTTTTCAAGTGCTTTTCAAAAACAGTTTATGAAGGCTTTGCCTTCATACCTTGAACTTAAAGATGCTTTGGTAGCAAGTAATGCAGGAAAAGTTTCCACTTTTGCAAAGGTAACATCCGAAAAGATAAAGGCGACAATTCAAACAGATTTGGACAAGATGCTTAAATCCCATCTATCTCAAAGTATTGAAATGCTAGATGCCATAGCAAGTAATTCCGATTTAAAAAATCAACGAGGTTATTTTATTGATTTAAATAAGAATTTAATACCTATTTTTCTAAATATTAAAAATTACGGGAGACTGTTATATGTACAAAGATGTCCAATGGCAAATGATAATGTAGGTGCTGAATGGTTAAGCACCGAATCAGAAATTCGTAACCCGTATTTTGGAGAGGCTATGCTCAATTGTGGGGAAATTACTAGAAAAATTGAATAGGATATTAAATTAGGTATATTTGATTGAATTCGTATAAAACGTAATAATCTGATAATTATTTTAAATAAATGTTTGCAACTTACTGATTTATCTAAGATAATTTGCTAGAGATCTATATTGGGCTCAATGATTTTTTTCCAACACAAATTACGGGCAAAAGTTTCTGAATGGTTATTGAAATAAAAAATAGGCGCCTTGCCTATATAGCTATGCTCGCGATTGGCGATGCAAAATGTATAGCGATTCGCTCTATAATACACTTCGTACAATACATAATCGTCAGTTTGGTCAAGCAACACAATCATTGAATTGATATAATAATCATTTGCTAAGCCTAGTAACTCTTGTTTTGAACTCTTATCCATAAGCGGGTAAAGGTAGACTAAAATACCTATCGTAATTCACATTATTTAACTATTAACGCACTTAGATTTGATGCATCTTAACCTGCCATCGGTCAAACTAAATCAGGCTTATATTTCGAAGCACTTAGAGCTATTTCCTTTACTACATCTTACTGGCTAGGTATAATGTATAGGTCAAAAATATTGATACGAACTAACCTAGAGCAAAAGATGTAATATCGCAGCTTAAAATTCAAAATTGAAACCTTTTTGTTGCAATTTTTGATAGACCTCAGGATTGAATTTATAAAGTTTAGCAGCCCGATGGGAGACGTCTTTCTGCTTTTCATCGAGCGCTGTCAGCAAATTCATTCTAAGAATTTTTCTTCTGAAATTAGGCTTGTCCATCTCATAACCTAAAATCTCTTCGTATAAATGCATCAATTGAAGCAACGTAAATTTTTCAGGTAACATGTTAAATCCTATGGGCTCTTGCTTTATTCTACGGCGTAATCTTTTGAGACCTATTTCTAAAATATGAAGGTGGTCGTATATAAGGGTTTCTACTTCAGAAACCTTGAACCATGCTACTTCAGAAGCGGTGGCTCCAGGTTTTAGACCAACCCAATCCTCACGCTTTAGTAAGGCGTAATATCCAATGGTAATGACCCGAGATACCGGAAAACGATCCGGAGCACTAAAGGCACGCAATTGTTCTAAATAAATGTCTTTTATCCCGGTAAGAGCTAAAAGAAGACGGTTGGCTGCATCGTCGGTACTTTCGTCGGTGTAGATCCAACCTCCGGGTAATCCCCATTTATCTTTGCTTATTCCGTCTGCATGCTTAACTAAAAGTACCTCTAGAGATCCCTGATTGAAACCAAATATGACGCAATCAATGGTTATACTGTCTAAAATAGGAGCACTGTGGCTGGTGGTCTTACTGGCTTCGGTTGTAGTCATTCAGACTAATTTTAATAGTTCGAGGTTGCTAAAGTATAAAAATTTGTGAAATCAATATTTTAGCGTATACTTGTAGTCAAGTAAACTATAAGATAATTAAGTAAAATTGATATATGTATTTTTTAGGAATCGATCTAGGCAGTTCATCAATCAAGCTTGCCGTACTTGATGCCAACACCGGTAAATCGGTAGTCGGCTGCACGGTTCCTGAACACGAGATGATTATGGATACCCCGCAAAGTGGCTGGGCAGAACAGGAACCCGAACAATGGTGGAATTATACGTGTAGGGGTATTCAAGAAATAGAAAGGAAAGGTTTTGATCTTAAACAAATTAAAGCCATTGGAATTTCGTATCAGATGCACGGCCTGGTGCTTGTCGATAAAGATCTAAATGTATTGCGGCCCTCTATCATCTGGTGTGATAGCCGTGCTGCGCCTATTGGCGAAAAATACTATCAGGAAAAAGGAGCAGCATTTTTTCAAGACCGGGTTTTGCAAAGTCCGGGGAATTTTACTGCAGCAAAGTTAAAGTGGGTACAGCAACACGAACCGGAGCTTTTTGATCAGGTCGCACATATGATGCTTCCGGGCGATTATCTGGCCGCTAAATTTTCGGGTGTGGCACAAACCAGCAAATCGGGGCTTTCTGAAGCAGCGCTTTGGGATTTTAAACAGAATGCCTTAGCCGAAGAAGTCCTCGATGCTTTAGATCTTCCGCGTGCGGTGATTCCTGAGGTCGTGGCTAATTTTAGTCATCAGGCGACTATTGCACCTCAAATCGCTGATAGTTTGGGTCTTTCTAAAGACGTAGCAATCACCTATCGCGCCGGAGATCAACCCAATAATGCCCTCGCACTTAACGTAAATCAACCCGGAGAAATCGCCACCACTGCCGGAACTTCCGCAGTGATCTATTCGGTGACCGATCAAGATGCCTTTGATACCGAAAATCGCATCAACACTTTTTTGCACGTGAATAACACCGAAGCTCAAAAACGCAACGGCGTATTACTCTGCATTAATGGTTCAGGAATCTTGTATCAGTGGTTGCGCAAAATACTTTCCACCGGAAAAGATGAGTTGTTGTCCTACGATTTCTTAAATGCGCAAGCTGCACAAGCTGGTCCGGGTAGTGCCGGACTTAACTTTTATCCTTTTGGCAATGGAGTGGAACGCATTTTTAATAATAAGAAATCCTTCAGCGGGTTGCAGAATTTAGATTTCAACAGGCACGGAGCCACCCATATGGTTCGTGCGGCTTGTGAAGGAATTGTTTATGCGATGAACTACGGCTTTGAGGTGATGCAGCATATTGGCGCTGGGGGACATTCCGTAAAGGCAACAAAAGCCAATTTATTTTTAAGTCCGGTATTCAGAGATATTTTTGTAAATACCACGCAAACTACCTTAGCGCTGTACAAAACCAATGGCGCTGAAGGTGCTGCGCGAGGAGCAGCCCACGGCTATGGATTTTATACCAGTCTGAACGAAGCCGCTCACGGACTAGAGTTATTAAGCACTCAGGAACCTCAACCCGAATTAAAACAACAGTACACCGATTTATATCAAACCTGGAAAAATAATATTCAAATAATAGAATAATGAGTACCTATTTTAAAAACATAGACCCTATTAAATTTGAAGGAAAAGAAAGCGACAATCCGCTTGCCTTTAAATACTACGATGAAAACAAAGTAGTCGCAGGAAAAACCCTTAAAGAGCATATGCGTTTTGCGATGGCCTACTGGCACACGCTTAACAATAAAGGTGGAGATCCTTTTGGCGCTCCCACCGAAACTTTTGCCTGGGATGCCAATCCTGATCCTATAGTACGTGCTAAGGATAAAATGGATGCTGCATTTGAATTTATGACCAAGCTAGGTCTTCCGTATTACTGCTTTCACGATGTAGATCTTGTAGATGAAGCTCCTAGTCTTGGGGAGTTTGAAAAACGCATTGCTGCGGTTGTAGACTATGCAAAAACCAAACAACAAGAAAGCGGTATTAAACTGCTTTGGGGAACATCAAACCTCTTTAGTAATCCGCGTTATATGAATGGTGCTGCAACCAATCCTAATTTTGATGTGGTGGCCTATGCCGGTGCGCAGCTTAAAATTGCCATTGACGCAACTCTTGCGTTGGGTGGTGAGAATTATGTGTTTTGGGGTGGTCGTGAAGGCTATATGAGCTTGCTGAATACCGATATGAAACGCGAGCAGGATCATCTGGCGCAGTTTCTTACCATTGCCCGTGATTATGCGCGTAAACAAGGATTTAAAGGAAACTTTTTAATCGAACCTAAACCTATGGAACCTACCAAGCATCAATATGATTTTGATGCAGCAACAAGTTTAGGTTTCATCAATAAATACGGACTACAAGATGATTTTAAACTGAATCTTGAAGTGAATCACGCAACCTTAGCAAGTCATACATTTGAGCACGAATTGCAAGTAGCTGTTGACGCAGGAATGCTAGGCAGTATTGATGCCAATCGCGGTGACTACCAAAACGGTTGGGATACAGATCAGTTTCCTATTGATGTATATGAAGCGACTCAAGCGATGCTGGTTATTCTTGAAGGTGGTGGAATTCAAGGCGGCGGCATCAACTTTGACGCTAAAGTGCGCCGTAATTCTACTGATCTTGAAGATAAATTTATCGCCCACATCGCCGGGATGGATACTTTTGCCCGTGGACTGATCGCTGCAGATCACGTGCTTCAGCATACTTCTTATAAGGAGCTACGCAAAAACCGCTATGCTTCTTTTGATCAGGGGAATGGTGCAAAATTTGAATCTGGCGCTTTATCGCTAGAAGCGCTCAGTACTTTGGGACACCAAACCGGAGAACCAAAACCATACAGCGGAAAGCAAGAGTTGTTCGAGCAGCTTATTGCTAATGCCTTTTAAGGAATACTATTTAATTACCAATACAAAGTTTGTTAGTTTAATTATAAGTGTGTGTTGACTAACAAATCAAGAGTCCCATTTTATGGGACTCTTTTTTTATTATAACATTTAGAGACAACTTGTTTCAAAGAAGTAATTAAGTACACTGCAATGGTTATGTACTATATATGACACTACTTAATATTATTTATGGTAATACTATTGTTTTTCATTTTTCTTACCTCTATTATTCATCAAGAGTAATAGATAGTTTACGCTAGGTTACATAAGCATAAAATGCGTAAAATGTAACCTAGAATAAAGTATATGTAACATACCTTTAACGAATTTTAAGATTATCCAAATACATTTGTTAACGGTTATTAATAAAAGCATAACGTTTTATAATGATCGCTTTTGGATGTTACACAGGATAAAGAATAATTTGGTTTTGTTTAACATTTGATAAAACATAAAGAGTATGTACTCAATCGATTTCGGATTCTTCGATAACTGAACTATATCGATGTAATTCTCAGTTAAACTGTAAAGCTAATATGTTAATATGAAAATAAAATTCTCAAAAAGTGACTATGCGTTTAAAAGTGCATTATTTGGAGTAATATCTCAAATAATCATTTCTGGTCCTCTATTAGGGAAGGAATCTACTCTATTAAACCCTTTAGAATATTCAATTCAACAACAAACTACCATTTCTGGAACCGTGTTATCTGAAACTGATGGTTTGCCAATTCCAGGAGTAAATGTATTGGTAAAAGGAGTGTCAGGGATGGGAACCGTAACAGATTTCGATGGTAATTTTACTTTAAATGTACCTTCATCAGAAAGCGTATTGGTTTTTAGTTTCGTAGGATTTCAAACTATTGAGCGACGTGTTGGTACCAATACATCTTTTACCATTCAATTAAAGACTGATGAAACCTCATTGGAGGAAGTTGTTGTAATTGGTTATGGTCAACAGAAAAAAGAAAGTGTAGTAGCTGCAATAGCTCAGGCAAGCGGTGAGGATTTAGAGCGTGCAGGAAATGTACCCAATGTTGGCTCTGCTTTAGCAGGGAATGTGCCAGGGGTTATCACAACTGCCAGTACAGGCCTTCCCGGAGCTGAAGACCCAAGAATTTATATCAGAGGACAAAGTACTTGGAATGATTCTAGTCCTTTAGTGCTTGTGGATGGAATCGAACGTCCCATGAATACCGTGGCAATAAGTTCAGTAGAGTCCATTTCGGTTTTGAAAGATGCGTCTGCTACAGCTGTATACGGTGTGCGAGGCGCAAACGGTGTCATATTAATTACTACTAAAAGAGGAAAATCTGGAAAAGCTGTTATTCGGGCACGTCTCAATTCTTCAGTAAAAACAGCCTCTAAACTTCCGGGGAAAAAGGATGCATACGATACCTTTTTAGTACGTAATCAGGCTATTGAAAATGAATTGTCTCTTAGACCGGAATCCTGGGGCTTTTATCAACCTCAAAATATTATTGACAAGTATCGATTTCCTGCAAACCTAGAGGAAAGTGAACGTTATCCAAATGTTGATTGGGATAAAGCTTTATTTAGAGATTTTGCCCCGTCCTATAATGCCAATCTAAATATCAGTGGAGGCTCTGATTTTGTAAAATATTTTGCAGGCGCAGATTTTCAATATGAAGGAGACTTGATTAGAGAATATGACAATGGAAGGGGGTATCAACCTGGTTTTGGCTTTAACAGGCTCAACGTGCGCACGAATTTAGATTTTCAATTAACCAATACCACAACACTTAAAGTTGGATTATCTGGATCTTACGGAGTACGTAAAACTCCTTGGAATTTCGGTGGTGGTGATTATGTGTATTGGATAGCCGCCTATACAACTCCGCCAGATATTTATTTACCACAATATTCAGATGGATCTTGGGGCTACAATGCGCCTTCAGGCGGAGGTCAAGGTAATGCTATTAGAAACTTGGCGATCAGTGGAGTGCAATATTTGACGAATACACAATTGCAAACCAATTTTACTCTTGAACAAGATTTGGATATGCTTATTGATGGGTTGAGTTTTAATGGGACTATAGCTTTAGATAACACGTTTGTTGAAGCCAATAGAGGGATCAATGACCTATATAATGATCCGCAGGAAAAGTACATTGATCCTGATACAGGGATTGTAACGTACAGACAAACTTATGATGCTAACACTGGATTTGATTATCAACAGGGGGTGAAGTGGTCTGCTCAAGACGGGGCTGTAAACAATGGCGCAGCCTATCGCAGATTGTTCTATCAAACACAGTTGAATTACACCAAGAATATAGCACAGAAGCACGATATCACCGCTATGGGATTGTTTAATAGAAATGAGTTTGCAACTGGTAGTGTATTGCCATTTTATCGAGAAGATTGGGTGTTCAGAGCAACATATGGCTATGACAATAGATATCTCTTAGAATATAATGGAGCCTATAATGGATCTGAACGTTTTGCTGCAGGGAATCGTTTTGCCTTTTTTCAATCTGGTGGTCTCGGATGGAATATATCTAACGAAGCATTTATGGAGGATATAAACTTTGTTAATAATTTAAAACTAAGAGCCTCTTATGGAGAGATTGGAGATGATAATATAAATGGAAGGTATTTATATCTCACCCAGTGGTCTTATGGAGGACAATCTCGATTGGGAGTGACAGGAGAACAGGCAGAAGCAAGTCCATATGTATGGTATGTAGAATCAGCAGTGGGAAATCCAGAGATCAGTTGGGAAAAAGTAAAGAAATCAAATATTGGTCTTGATTTTGGGTTTTTGAACGGAAAAATAAGTGGAAGTTTTGATCTTTTTAGAGATCAGCGTGTCGATGTATTAATATCTGGTGACCAGCGGGCTATTCCCGAGTATTATGGAACTACCGCGCCAGTTGCAAATCTTGGAGAAGTTGAAAATAAAGGATATGAAATTGTTCTCAATTTAAAACAGGATTTCGGAACGGATTGGAGACTATGGGCAGAACTGAATATGACTCATGCGGAAAATAAAGTTATAGAAGGAGATAACCCGCAACTCTTACCAGAATATCAGAAAAATAATAATAAAGCCATAGGGCAGGCCTATTCCTACGTTGATAATGGGTTTTATAATACTTGGGATGAGCTATATGCTACTACCCAATTTAACACCGATGATGCTCAAAAATTACCCGGAGGTTATCAAATTATAGATTTCAATGCTGACGGAGTTATCGATGGATTTGACAATATACCTTATGGATTCTCAGGAGCACCACAAAATACTTACAACGCTACAGTAGGATTCCAGTGGAAGGGCCTAAGTGGATTTGTACAGTTTTTCGGAGTAAATAATGTTACCCGCCAAGTCGTATTTAACAGCTTCGGAAATCAAAACAATATTGTATATGATGAAGGTAGTTATTGGAATTTAAATAATACCAACGCAGATGCTCCTGTTCCAAGATACGTGTCAACGCCTAATGGAGCTAGTGACGGTTCTCGATTCTTTTATGACGGATCTTATGTCAGACTAAAAAATGCAGAGATTGCCTACACCTTGGATGAAAACTCAAAACTTCTTAAAGGTTTAGGGTTTGAAAGCTTACGCCTATTTGTTAATGGAAATAATCTCTATGTATGGACTAAAATGCCAGATGATAGAGAGTCCAATTTTGCGGGTACCGGATGGGCATCTCAGGGGGCTTATCCAACCTTAAAAAGATTCAATTTAGGACTGAATATTACCTTTTAAAAATTATTGCTATGAATATAAATACCCACGTAATTATGCGAATACTAATAATGATTGTTGCGGTTTTAAGTCTTTGTTCTTGTGAAGACTACCTCGATAAAGAACCCGCTTCAATAATTTCAGAAGAAGAAGCATTTAAAAATTTCACCAATTTTCAAGGGTTTACTGAAGAACTGTACCATTGTATACCAGATTTTTCAAACGCCTACTGGACCAATTCCTGGAATTGGGGAGATGATGAAATTACTTCTGCAGATATGAATTTTCATGTCATCCATAAATTTGATAATGGAAACTTTTGGGGATGGCAAACAGAATATGACGGCTGGGGGGCCTCTTGGATGAATCAAGCAGATGCATCAAGAAATGATGATCGATTTCAGAAGGATTTATGGAAAAATGCTTGGTATGGACTGCGTAAGGTGAATTTAGGTCTAGAAAATTTAGAGCTTATGACTGACGCAACGTCACAGGAAAGAGATTTTATCAAAGGTCAATTACTCTTTTTTAGAGGTTGGTTTCATTTTCAGTTGATACAGTATTTTGGAGGAATGCCCTACATTGATTATGTATTACCAAGTGACGAACCCTTAGAATTACCACGACTGAGCTACCACGAATGTGCGGATAAAGTTGGAGCAGATCTAAGAGAAGCTGCAAACCTTCTTCCTATTGATTGGGATGATACTCAAGCAGGAGCCGCAACTCGTGAAAAAAATGATCTTCGTATCAATAAGATCATGGCTCTTGGATATCTTGGAAAAAATTATTTATGGGCATCTAGCCCGCTGATGAATTTAGAATCTACAGGTTCTAAAAGTTATAATGCTGATTATGCCAAAAAAGCTGCAGCTGCCTTTGGAGAGCTTCTGGACTTGTGTGAAAGCGGAGCAGCACCTTATGAGCTGGTAGCCTTCGAAAACTATAGCGTAAACTTTTACACAACCGGTCAAGGATGGCGTATTCCTGGAGGATCCGAAGCAATCTTTAGAGGTCCTTACTACGGAGCTAATGGCTCTAACTGGGGTACAAGTAAACAATACCAACCAGCTATTATTCAGGATGGGAGTAATTTTATGCCTACTGCAAATTACGTTAGTTACTATGGAATGGCTAATGGCTTACCTATAGCAGATATTACCAAACCAGATCCGATATCGGGCTATGATCCTGAATATCCTTGGAAAGACAGAGACCCAAGATTCTATCATGATATAATCTTTGACGGGGTCAAAGTTGTTCAGGGGGCTATGCCTGATGATGTTGAACAACATCGCTTTGCAAACCTGTACACCGGAGGTAGCTACAGGGATGTTAGCACCGGAAGTAGATCTGGATTTTTGAATTATAAATTTATTCCCATAACAGCAAATAGATATGATGACGGCTTTAATTATGGGAATAACCTTAATCTTCATTTGCCTTGGATGCGCTTAGCGGATGTTTATTTGATGTATGCCGAAGCTGTTGTACAAGGATACGGAAGTCCAAATGCGAAATCTAATAATTTTTCCAAAACTGCAGTTGATGCAGTAAATACCATCCGTAATCGAGCCGGTGCAGGAGAGTTGTCTGAGAGTGAAGGTGGATATATTTCATCAGTAGATGGTTTTATGAGTGAATTGCGCAGAGAACGTGCTGTGGAATTATCTTTCGAAGGACATCGTTTCAATGACCTTAGAAGATGGATGTTGCTTATCGAAAAGCCTTACACCTTAAAAACCTCATTGGAATTTGATCGTTCCGGAACACTCAATACTGAAGATCCCACAGAAAATAGGGTACTTAACCTTAGAGAGGAACTGATATTAGAGCGGAACTATTCTTCTAAACATTACTGGCTTCCATTGAAAAATGCGGATACCAATATGTATGTGGAGTTTCCACAAAATCCGGGTTGGTAATTTACGCTAGCCTCCTATTAAAATTCAATTATAATCAAAGTAAAACTAAATGAAATACGCACAATCCAATATAGTATTGTTGGCTTTAGCTATTCTATCCTGCTTGACACTTACTGCTCAATCAACTAACAGCGTGTTGGTTGAAGCAAGAGTATTGAATGATCAAGGAACACCTATTCAAGATGCACTTGTTGAAGTAGATGATACGGAGCTATTCTCAGTAACTGATGAAGAGGGGCGCTTTAGCATTCAAATGAACGATACTTCCGTTTTAGAAATATCAGCAACAGGATATCAAGAAGTCACCTTAAGTGGCTTAGAAGATCAAGAAGATGTGATTCTTATTTCCAATCTGGATTCTAAAGTTCAAGTAGCTTATCGCGAAGTGGATAAAGATGAACTGATAGCAGGAGGAATCTCGCATATAAATTTAGAACAGTTAATTGAAAAAAATTATACTACCTACAGCCTAGAGAATCTAAATGGTTTTATAGGAGGTTTCAATGGAGGAAATATTTGGGGGATGAGTAATTATCTCGTTTTAGTCGACGGTGTTCCCAGATCCGCTAACAGTGCCTTGCCTATAGAAATTGAACAGATCTCATTTTTGAAAGGTGTTTCTGCAGTTTCACTTTATGGAAGTAGAGCAGCACAAGGAGTAATTAATATAACGACCAAAAGGGGGCAAATAGGTAAACAACGAATTGATGTGCGCGTTAATGCAGGATTATTTGTTCCTAAGCGTTATCCAAAATATTTAGGTTCTGCAGAATATATGACCTTGTATAATGAGGCCAGAGCCAATGATGGTTTAGCACAACTTTATAGTGATGAGACAATTTATAACTACGGTTCAAACACTAATTCTTACAGGTATCCTAATGTAAATTACTATAGTGATGCGTATTTGAAAAAGGTAAATCAACGTTATGATGCTACACTACAAATCTCTGGAGGGAATGAATCTGCCAAATATTACACAGATATAGGTTTTTTAAGAACTGGTGATTTTGTGAATTTTGGACAGGCACGTCAGAATAAAACGGAACGCTTTAATGTAAGAGGGAACGTTGATTTAAAAATCAATGATTGGATCAAAGCTTCTCTTGGAGCCAATGCAATCTATTATAGCGGTAGGGGAGTCAATGCTAACTACTGGGAGAGTGCAGCCACCGTTAGACCTAATCGATTCGCTCCTTTGATTCCTGTTGATCGTATTCCAGCTGATAATCAAGCTGCACAACTATTAGTCGATAATAGTTCCAACCTCATCGATGGACGCTTTTTATTAGGGGGTACACAACTGGATCAGACCAATGCCTTTGCATCGATTTATGCAGGAGGATATAACACCTACACCAGTCGTGAATTTCAATTCAACACCGCAATTGATGCAGATCTTAATCGAGCCTTGAAAGGCTTAACATTTAGAACCATGTTCGGTGTAGATTATGCGACTTCTTACAATCAATCTTATAATAATCAATATGCAGTTTATCAGGCCAGTTGGAATACAATGAATGGGGTTGACGAAATTGGTGGACTGACAAAATACGGACAAGATGCAACAGATGGGATTCAAAATATTAATAATAGTGCCTATCAGCAAACCATCGCTTTTTCGAGCCAGTTAAATTATTCTGCTGATATCGATCAGAACCAACACTTTTCTGCGATGCTTGTTGCAGGAGGATGGCAACAAACACAATCCGGCGCTTATCATAGAATTAGCAATGTCAATCTTGGACTACAATTAGCATATGATTATAAAAATAAATATTACCTCCTGTTTAATGAAGCGGCAATACATTCAGCGCGATTGGCAAAAGGTAACCGTACCGGGTATTCACCTACTGCCACTTTAGCTTGGAAAATAGATAAGGAACCATTTCTAGAAAACTCAACACTTATTGATGATTTACAATTGTCAGTAACAGCAGGTATTGTAAGTACTGATTTAGGAATTAATGATTATTACCTATATGAGAATGTTTATACTCAAACTGATGGCGCCTGGTACAGTTGGCGGGATGGAGCACTAACTAGAACCACAGATTCAAGACAAGGTGGAAACAAAGGGCTAACCTTTGCAAAACGTAAAGAATTCAATGTGGAACTCAAAGGATCACTTTTTGAAAAATCATTTGATTTTCAAACAGCTTTTTTTAGAAATCGAATGAAAGGCAATATTATTCAAGCCTCTATATTATATCCAAACTACTTTCAGAATTTTTACCCCAATAGCTCGTTCATTCCTTACATCAATTATGAGAACGATGATCGTGTAGGTTTTGATTTTGACTTTACCTACCATCATCGATCCGGTAGTGTAAATTGGTCTTTAGGTGTAGCTGGTATTTATTATGATACCCAAGCCTCTAAACGCGCCGAAATGTTTGAAGATGCCTATCAATATAGAGAAGGTTTACCTCTAGATGGATTATGGGGATTACGCAGCGATGGACTTTTTGATAATGAGGAAGAGATCGCAAATGCACCAAGTCAAGATGCTTTGGGGAATGTTGCTCCAGGAGATATAAAATATATCGATCAAAATAATGACGGAGTTATTAATGCTCAAGATGAAGTTTACTTGGGCAAAGCGGGATGGAATGGTGCCCCACTTTCTGCTGGAATTCATTTAAGTGCAACCTGGAAAAATTTAACGCTATTTGCACTTGCTACAGGGCAGACAGGAGCGTATGCCATGAAAAACAGTTCTTACTTTTGGATAGACGGTGAAGACAAATATTCAATTATAACCAGAGATCGCTGGACTCCTGAAACTGCTGATACAGCCACTTTTCCAAGATTAACTACCCAAAATAGTGCTAATAATTATAGATCCTCTGATTATTGGATCTATAAAACGGATCGGATTGACCTGGCTAAGATACAATTGAGTTATGAATTGCCTCAAAATGTATTAGGAGATTCTCTATTCAAAAACTTGAATATATACATCAGTGGAGCTAATCTATTGACCATTTCTCCTGAACGTGAATTATTAGAATTAAATATAGGAGGAGCTCCCCAAACGCGCTTTTATAATTTGGGTGTAAAGGCTCTTTTTTAATAAATAAATAAGATTCAATACTTATGAATACCAAAATACTATTGCTCTTAATTGTAGCTTGTATAGCTACAAGTTGCGACGACCTCTTTGAACCAGCAATTGAAAATAATCGTGGTTTAGAAGATGCCTATGGCGAAGCAACTTATGCTGAAGGCCTATTGCTTAATGGTTATATCCGCATTCCAACTATGAACTGGTCATTCAATGACGTCGCAACCGATGATGCAGTTTCTAATGACATTACTAATGATTTTCGACAAGCAGCTACAGGACAATGGGCATCGAATTTTAATCCATTTACACAGTGGCAGGGCTCAAGATCAGCCATTCAATATTTGAACATCTTTTTATCTGAAGCAGATAATGTGGAATGGTCAACTGATAACGATATCAATGTATTGTACAATAGAAGACTTAAAGGAGAAGCTTATGGTCTTAGAGGGCTCCATATGTACTATTTATTACAGGCGCACGCTGGTCTTGCAGAAGGTGAGTTATTAGGAGTGCCCATAATATTAGACCCAGAAGATCCGGAATCTGATTTTAATATTCCAAGATCAACTTTTAGAAACTGTATGATTCAACTTCTCAGTGATTTAGAACGTGCCGATGAAATGTTAGCACTTGATTTTGAAGATATAAATGATCCCAGTCTACTGCCAAGTGGTATTGATAATATCAATGATTACAACCGTGTTTTTGGCGAACGAGGGAGACAACGTATGAGTGGAAGAATAGTAAAAGCACTGAAAGCACAAGCAGCATTATTAGCAGCAAGTCCCGCTTTTGGAGCTTACAGCGGTATATCGTGGGAGCAAGCGGCAAACTATGCAGGTGAAGTAGTTTCTTTAAATGGCGGAATATCAGGAATAGCACCCAATGGACATACTTGGTATACCAATGCTTCACAAATCAATCAATTGGGTGGGGGGTCAAATCCTCCTGAAATTTTATGGAGAGGTGATGTAGGACAAAGTAATAATCTTGAAATGGATCATTTTCCACCTTCCCTTAATGGAGCGGGGCGTTTAAATCCAACCCAAAATTTAGTCGATGCCTTTCCAGATTCTAATGGTTATCCTATTTCTAATCCTCTAAGTAATTTTGATCCGAATGCCCCCTATGAAAATAGAGATCCGCGTTTGCGTACCTACATATTAGTTAACCAGGGTACTGCTGGGGTAAATAATGCAACCATTACTACTGCTGCAGATGGTAACTCTATCGATGCCATTAATCGCGAAGCTACCTCTACTAGAACAGGATACTATATGAAAAAATTGCTGCGTCAAGATGTAAATCTTGATCCCGTTACTACCAATACTCAATTGCATTATAAACCACGCATCCGGTATACAGAATTGTATTTGATATACGCAGAAGCAGCAAATGAGGCTTGGGGTCCAAGAGGTACGGGCACTCAGGATTTCTCAGCTTATGATGTAATTGCTGAACTGCGACAACGCGCTGGAATATCGCAGCCTGATCTTTATTTAGAATCAATAGGTTCTGATAAAGTGGCTATGCGGGAACTTATCCGAAATGAAAGACGCTTGGAACTCTGTTTTGAAGGATTTCGTTTCTGGGATTTGAGAAGATGGAATTTAAACCTCAGTCAAACAGCAATGGGGGTGTCAATAGAAGATAACAATTTTGATTATATAAATGTTGAGAATAGAGCATATCAAGACTATATGCAATATGGTCCTGTGCCGTATAGTGAACTTTTAAAATTTGAAGCCTTACAACAAAACGAAGGTTGGTAAATGCAAACCTATAAACATACTATTATGAGAATATATTTTAATTTACTCCTGATACTTTTAATCTGTTGTTACAGTTCTTGTGAAAATGGGGAATGGGAATTCCCAGATTATGAATATCAAGCTGTTTATTTTGCCTATCAATATCCCGTGAGAACGATTACTCTAGGGGAAGATATTTTCGATACAACCTTAGACAATCAAGGGAAGTGTGAAATTCGTGCAACTGTCGGAGGGGTCTATGAGAATCAAAACGATATAGCCATAGGTTTTCAAGTTGATAACTCTCTTGTAGAAGGATTTTTGTTTGGAGAAGGCGAAAACCCGATACTTCCTTTACCTACTACACATTATAGTCTCGCAACAGATAAGATTGTCATTCCTGCTGGTGAATTATCAGGAGGAGTAGAGGTACAGCTTACAGATTCCTTTTTTAATGATCCAAAAGCATTAGAGCGTAACTATGTGATTCCAATTCGAATGTTGAGCGCCACTCCAGTAGATTCTATTTTGTCAGGTGAGGCTCAGGTGACAGGTCCAAGACGTGGTAATGCTCTGGATTGGGCAGTACAACCTAAAGACTTTATATTTTATGCTATTAAATATATCAATCCTTGGGAAGGATATTATTTGAGAAGAGGCCAAGATATAATAACTGGTAGAAATGGTAATTCTGAAGCCGATCAGACAATTATAAGACGCGAAAGCAATGTCATTGATGATGAAGTGGTAATGCTAGATTCTAAATCAAGGTATCAAATCAGTTTTGACACAGGACTTCAGAATAAGGAGGGGGTTGATTTAGGAATTAGTTTATTGGTAACTCTTCAAGACGATGGTACTGCTACAATTAGTTCTCCAAATCCAACGGAATACAGCATATCAGGTAGTGGAAGTTTTATAAAGGATGGAGAGAAAAATAGCTGGGGTTCTCAAGACCGAGATGCGTTATACCTCACTTATGAAGTTGAAACCGAAGAACTATCAGTTTCAACAAAAGACACCCTTGTTATGCGTAATCGTGGTGTAAGTCTAGAAACCTTTTCACCCATACTTCAGTAAATCATAAGAATTAAAAATTCTCGATAATCATTTTGCCATGGAAACATTTTATTTAAAACGATTGCTTTTAATAGTTCCGATTCTTTCTGTTTTTAGCTGTGCTGATCTAGATCCTTTGGAATATCAAGTAGAAAAACCTTTAAGTATAGAGCAGCAAGAGGAACTGGATCAATTAGAGCCTTTAAAGGAATATATAGGTGAATCCTCTTTAAAGTTAGGCGCCGGAGTAAGTATCTCCTCTTATAATAGTCAAGGAACTGTTTTCAGCCTAAGTAATTCAAATTTTCAGGAGCTTACAGCAGGTTACGGTATGAAACATGGTGCAGTAGTCAATGATAATGGAGAACTGAATCTTGATGAGGTGAGCCAATTTGTTAATCATGCCAAGGAGGCCGGATTAAGTATTTATGGGCACACCTTAGCGTGGCATTCCAATCAAAATGCTACGTTTCTAAATAGTACCATTGCCCCAACTATTCTTCCAGCACAATCTAATCCAGAATGGGAGACTATACTAAGCATTGACTTTGAAAGCGATGATCAATCGGGATATCAAAGCAACGGACCAAATGCAGCATTGGCTTTCACCTCTGATGGTGCAGGTTTTAATGGAGAAGGAAGAGCCTTAACTATCACTAATGCAGAGGTTCGTCCTAATGAATGGGATTCGCAACTTTTTGTAACATTCCCAGAAGCCACAGAAGTTGGACAGGTTTTCAGATTAGAAATGGATATTAAATCTGACGTGGACACCTCTATAAATACTCAAGCCCATACCGCACCAGGAAGTTATAAGCATTATGATTTTTTTGGAACACTTACGGCTAACCCTACTTGGAAGCACATTAGTATTGATGTTACAATCAACGAAAATACGTCTGGCTGCAATACTATAGCCTTCAACTTAGGTACCACTGCTGCAACTTATCAATTTGATAACATTGAAGTATCAAAATATAACGAAAATGGTAACGGTCCTGATTGGGAAGATCTTCTAGACCAACCTTTCGAAACTGATGCTCAAAATGGTTATCAAAGTAATGGTCCTAATGCGGTATTATCATTTACCGCTATGGGAGAAGGGGCAGAGGACTCCGGTAGAGCTTTAGAAATTACCAACGCTGAGGTGCGCCCAAATGAGTGGGAATCTCAATTGTTTGTGACTTTCCCCAAGGTTACAGAGGTTGGACAAAAGTTTAAACTAGAAATGGATGTAAGAGCTGATGCAGTAGCAGCTATAAATACACAGGCACAAACCGCCCCGGGAGCCTATAAACATTATAATTTTTTCGGAACCATTAATGCCACAACCCAATGGAAACACATTAATACAGAAGTTACTATTAATGAAAGTACTGCGGGTTGCAATACGATAGCATTCAATTTAGGTCTTACTGCTACAACCTATTACTTTGATAATTTAAAAGTCAGTTGGTTTAATGAAGAAGCGGGTCAAGATATAATCATCGAAATGTCGGAGGAGGAAAAGAAGGATACTTTATCATTCCATCTAGATAAGTGGATATCTGGAATTATGGAAGTTTCCAAATCCAATACATTCGCTTGGGATGTTGTTAACGAGCCCATGGATGACGGTAATCCATATGAACTTAAGTCTGGTATAGGCAAATCGGAAATGGCCGCTGACGAATTTTATTGGCAGGATTATTTAGGTAAAGATTATGCGGTAGAGGCATTCAATCTCGCGGCGAAATACGGCAATGCAGATGATATATTATTTATAAATGATTACAACCTTGAATATAATATAGATAAGTGCAAGGGGATAATTGCATATGTGAACTATATAGAAGAACAAGGTGCTCGAGTTGATGGAATTGGAACACAAATGCATATCAATATTGATTCAGATCGATCTAAGATAATTGAGATGTTCAAACTCCTAGCAGCTACCGGGAAACAAATTAAAATCTCCGAATTGGATATTGGTATAGGTGTTCAAACAAAAGACGCTACTGAAGAGTTATACTTGGCTCAAGCAGATATGTACCATTTCGTAATTTCAGAATATTTTAAACTAATACCACAAAACCAACAGTATGGTATTACGATTTGGAGTCCTACAGATAGTCCTAGCAATTCATCTTGGAGAGCAGGTGAACCTATTGGATTATGGACTGAATCGTTTACAAGAAAGCTAGCCTACAAAGGCGTTGTAGAGGCACTTCAATCAAAAGAAACTAACTAATAGTCATTTTAACTATATACCTCGATTTTTTTGTATATTCTTGTATAACATTTAGTTCTAATAAAGTTTAGTCTACCGCTCCATTATCAGATTTTAAATATCACGAGTTTGATTTAATAACTGCTCAATCTTCACGGGGAGAGCTCTAGTGTGTAGTATGAACTTAAAAAATAGTTGAAATACGATGAAACCTAACCACAATACGATTTCTATTGTAGAGAAAATAGGCTATAGCTTAGGAGATCTTGCAGCAAATCTTATTTTTCAGACTTTAATGACTTTTCTGGCATTCTTTTATACAGATGTATACAAGATACCACCAAGCAAGGCATCCTTTATTATTTTTACAGGTGGGATGATAGGTGCTTTTTTCAACCCGGTGATGGGTATAATTGCAGATCGAACCAAAACTCGCTGGGGAAAATTCCGTCCCTGGATTCTATTTACATCCATTCCTTTTGGAATTGTAGCAATTCTTGCATTCAGCACTCCGGATTTTGATTTGACAGGAAAAGTAACCTATGCTTTGATTACCTATATATTGTTGGTAATCATTTATTCAGCTAATAACTTACCGTATGCTTCTCTTAGTGGGGTTATGACCGGAAATATGTCAGAGCGTAACAGTATTTCTTCATATCGCTTTGTGGCCGTTATGATTGCTCAATTTGTAGTACAAGTACTCTTATTACCGCTAGTACTGATTTTAGGAGATGGAGATAAAGTAGAGGGTTTTAAGCAAACCATTTGGTTGTTCGCCATTGTTGGTGTTATCTTTTTTATCATAACCTTTTTAACTACACGGGAGCGCGTCTTACCTAAAGCAGAACGCGATTCGTCTATAAAACAGGATGTTAAAGATTTATTGAAAAATAAGCCTTGGCGAGCTGTATTGCTGATTACCATCTTTGTATTTGTAACGCTTTCTTTGAAGGGAGGCATGTACGTGTATTACTTTAATGATTTCGTAGATAATGCTAGCCTGAGCACTTTCTTAGAAAATATAGGTTTTAATGGATTCATATTAAATCTTAATAAGTGGCTCATTAATATGGGTTTTGTAGGATTTACTTGGCCTGATGATCCTGCCACCTCCGGTTTTAGTCTATTCAATGCTGGAGGTATCGTCATGATGATGATAGGCATCGGATTTTCTAAAACGTTAGCCGATAAATTTGGTAAACGTGATGTTTTTGGACTTAGTTTATTTCTGTCCGCAATTTGTTTGGTTGCATTTTTTTTCTATGCTGAAGATGCTATCGCGTTAATATTTATCACTCAATTAACGCATGGTTTTTTTTACGGTATCTCTACACCATTACTATGGGCGATGATCGCTGACGTGGCGGATTACTCAGAGCTGATTAATTTCAGGAGGGCAACAGCAATAATTTTTTCAGCAATGATATTTGGCCTTAAAGCCGGTTTAAGTATAGGGGGGGCTTTAGTTGCGGGATTATTAGCGTGGTACGGCTATAATGAGCAGGCCGAACTTCAAGATGCATTAACCATTTCTGGTATCAAACTATCGGTAAGTATTTATCCAGCACTTTTTTTCTTTATAAGTGTTACTTGCCTGATTTTCTACAAAATTAATAAGGCTAAAGAGCTTGAGATACAAGAAGAATTATCAAACAGACGCGAGCCTTCGCCAAAAAGATTATAAACTTAATTTACTTAAATGAACTATTTATCATCACTTATTTTAATAGCAATATTGCTGGTAAACTGCAAATCTGATAAATCTGAGGATGTTGCCCAGTTAAATGAAAAACCTTTAAAATTAAAAGAAGCTCTTGCAGATAAATTCTTAATAGGCACAGCATTGAACGCTAGACAAATTGCGGGATATCATCCAGAAGAATTGGCGGTTGTACGAGAAAATTTTAATTCTATCGTTGCTGAGAACTGTATGAAAAGCGAACGCCTAGTCGCAAATCAAGATGTTTATGACTTCACAACCTCTGATAAATTTGTGAACTTCGGTATTGAAAATAACATGGTGGTTCACGGGCACACTCTAATTTGGCATTCTCAAACTCCAAAATGGTTCTTTAAAGACAGTCTTGATCAGGAAATAACTCGCGAAGAACTTATTCAAAGAATGAAAAATCACATCCACACTGTTGTTACCCGTTACAAGGGTAAAATAAAAACGTGGGATGTTGTGAATGAGGCGGTTTTAGACGATGGGACATTGAGAAAAAGTAAATTTTATAATCTTCTTGGAGAAGATTTTATCAAAATGGCATTTGAGTTTGCGCACGAGGCAGATCCTGAAGCAGAATTGTATTACAATGATTATTCAACTGCTTTGCCTGAAAAAAGAGAAGGCATTGTACGTATGGTCAAAAAATTACAGGAACAAGGTGTACCCATTCACGGCATCGGAATGCAAGGTCACGTAGGGATGGATTACCCAGAACTTGAAGAGTTTGAAAAAAGTATCACAGCTTTCGCTAATCTAGGTTTAAAAGTTTCAATCACTGAATTTGATATTACAGTCCTTCCTTCTCCTTGGAAAAACCAAGGAGCAGAGGTTTCAGCAAATTTTCAATATAAAGAAGCTATGAATCCGTATCCAGAAAAATTACCAGATACAGTGAGCAACGCCTTGAATCAACGTTATTTAGAATTTTTTAAATTATTTCTGAAACATCATAAGAAGATTGATAAAGTCACGCTTTGGGGAGTTAATGATGGAAATTCTTGGAGAAATGATTGGCCTGTAGCTGGTCGTACAGATTACCCGCTGTTATTTGACAGAGATAATAAACCCAAGAGTGTAGTAGACTCAATTATTGCAATCGCAAAAAAATAGATTTTATTTTGGATATAAGTAATAACACATATCATATTAAAATTTGGCTTTTAGGAATATGTCTGTGCGCGCTTCAGGGAGTTGCGCAAAATACGGCATCCAACCCGTTAATCTATGCAGATGTCCCGGATATGGCTATCATAAGAGTTGATAGTACCTATTACATGAGCAGTACTACTATGCATATGAGCCCCGGAGTACCTATAATGAAATCAAACAATCTTACGAACTGGAAACTCATAGGCTATGCTTATGACAGACTGGTTGACAATGATGCAATGAATCTTGAAAATGGACAGCAAACTTATGGGAAGGGTTCGTGGGCAAGTTCACTAAGGTTTCATAAGGGTACTTATTACTTATCAACTTTTTCAGCAACTTCTGGGAAAACGCATATTTATACAACTAGAGATATTGAGAATGGCCCTTGGGAAAAACACGAGTTTGCACCTTCATATCATGATCACACGCTCTTTTTTGAAGACGGTAAGATTTATATGATTTGGGGTGCTGGAGAAATTAGTATAGTTGAGCTTGAAGATGACTTGAGCGGAGTAAAAGAAGATACTCAGCAAGTTTTAATTGAAAATGCAACAAAGCCTATAGGTGCTTCAGTCCTTTTGCCCGCCGAAGGGTCGCAACTTTTTAAACACAAGGGGAAATTTTACTTATTCAATATTGCTTGGCCTCGTAACGGTATGCGCACGGTAATTATTCATAGAGCAGATCGAATTACCGGCCCATATGAAGGTAGAATTGCACTTCAAGATAAAGGTGTAGCTCAGGGAGGACTAATAGATACGCCCTCAGGAGATTGGTATGCGTACCTTTTTCAAGACAGTGGGGCAGTGGGTAGAATTCCGTATCTAGTCCCTGTAAAATGGGTCAATGACTGGCCGGTTCTCGGGAAAAATGGTAAAGTACCCAAAGAACTAAACTTACCTAAAAACGAAAGTTTAATTCCAGGAATAGTTAATTCAGATCAGTTTGAACGCAAATCGGGAGATGCTATGCTTCCTCTGGTTTGGCAGTTTAATCACAATCCTAATAACAACTTATGGTCAGTTTCAGAACGTCCAGGTTATTTACGTCTAAAAACTGGAAGAATTGACACGTTGTTTACCCAAGCTAAAAATACACTTACCCAGCGGACTATCGGGCCAGAATCTTCAGGGACTATCAAAGTGGATGTAGCGAATATGCGCTCTGGTGATTTTGCCGGTTTGGCAATTCTTCAGCAAAAATTTGGACAAATCGGTGTAAGCTTTGAAGGAAGTAAAAAGTACATTTTTATTCGCAAAAATGAGGGAGATGGCACTTTTATATCAAAAATTGAACTTAAGCAAGATGTCGTGTATTTCAAAATAAGGTGTGATTTTAAAAAGCGTACAGACAAAGCTTATTTCTATTATAGTTTAGATGGTAAAAACTGGCAATCAATCGGTGGAGTTTTACAAATGCAATACACGCTTCCTCACTTTATGGGGTACCGCTTTGGTTTATTCAATTATGCTACAGAGAATGTAGGTGGTTATGTCGATTTTGATTATTTCAAAATTTCTGATAAACCATCTTACTAAGAAATCAATTAATGATAATAACGTATACTAAAACTTGCGGATTTTTACCTGAGATGAAATGCAACCTTGCATTTTTAGGAGCGCTTATATGGGGATTTCAGGCTATTTGGGCACAGAATCCCTTGATTCGCGATCAATATACTGCAGATCCTACCGCACGCGTGTTTAATAATAAACTATATGTCTATCCTTCTCATGACATTATGTGTACTGAGGATAAAGGAGAGCCCGGCTGGTTTTGCATGGAAGACTACCACGTATTTTCATCTAAAGATCTCACCATATGGAAAGATCACGGAGAAATTCTTCATCAGAAGGATGTGCCGTGGGCTTATGATGAAGGGTATAGCATGTGGGCTCCCGATTGTGTCGAGAAAGACGGTAAATACTATTTCTACTTTCCTACTAAACATAAGGATACTGAAGGATTTACCATAGGTGTTGCAGTAGGTAACCATCCGGAAGGTCCATTTACACCGCAGAAAAAACCTATTGCTAATGTAAATGGGATAGATCCTAATGTTTTTATTGATCACGATGGTCAGGCGTATATCTACTGGTCGGGACGTGATATTTGGGTAGCTAAGCTAAAGCCAAACATGCTTGAACTTGCTTCAGAACCCAGCATTATTGCAAATTTACCGAAAGAAGGTCACCTCGAAGGTCCTTTTATGTTTGAGCGTAGTGGCAAATACTACCTGACCTATCCTCACGTAGAAAACAAAACAGAACGTCTCGAGTATGCGATAGGGGATAGCCCAATGGGACCTTTTAAGGTTACTGGGGTGATTATGGATGAAAGCCCAACGGGTTGCTGGACCAATCATCATTCCATTGTAGATTATAACGATCAGTGGTATTTGTTTTACCATCATAATGACCTTTCACCAGACTTTGATAAAAACCGATCTATACGGGCAGATAGTCTTTCTTTCAATACAGACGGATTGATAAATAAAGTAATACCCACATTGCGTGGTATCGGAGTTAATAAGGCTTCAGAGGAGCTTCAGTTTGACCGGTATAGTGCTAAAAGTGCCGATGCAGAATTGCATTTTAATAATTCGCAAAACACGTTTCAAGGTTGGAATATTGCTTTGAAGCAAAACGACTGGGTACAATACAATTCCGTAGATTTTGATGAAACTTATGCTAGTCTTACGATACGCGTGAATGCCTCCCTAAAATCACAACTGGAGATTGTAGATGCAAGCAAAAATACCATACTTGCAGCTATTGAGATTCCCGCAAATACAGGGTGGCTTGAATATAAAGCAGCCCTACCTCAAATAGCGAATGCTGTTTACGATTTACGATTGGTGTTAAAAGCAGGTCAGGCAAGCATAGATTGGATACGCTTTATGGACTAAAGCTGTAGAGTAAGCGCAACAAAAGAATTATAATAATAGCAATAAAAATTAAACAATGAAAGAACCCAGATACTTAGTAGATCACGCATATATGGCAGATCCTTCTGCTCACGTATTTAATGATAAAATTTATATATATCCTTCTCACGACGTTGAATCTGGAATACCTGAGAATGATAATGGAGATCATTTTGATATGCGTGATTACCATGTGTTCTCCATGGATTCAATTGATGGTGAGGTAACTGATCACGGTGAAGTACTTCATGTAAAAGATATTCCATGGGCTGGTAGACAACTATGGGATTGTGATATCGCTTGTAAAGATGGAAAATACTACCTGTATTTCCCTCTGAAAGATCAAACAGACATTTTTCGAATAGGTGTTGCGATCGGAGATAAGCCTGAAGGTCCATTTAAGCCATTAGAGGCACCAATGAAAGGTAGTTTCTCAATTGATCCCTGTTTATTTAAGGATGATGACAATACGCACTATATGTACTTTGGAGGTTTATGGGGCGGTCAGTTGCAACGTTACAGAGATGGCAAAGCTATTGAGTGTGGCGCAGAACCTGAAGATCAAGAGCCGGCCCTACCTCCTAGAATAGCAAAGCTGAGTGATAATATGCTAGAGTTTGCCGAAGTTTCTAAGCCCATAACGATATTAGATGATGATGGAAAGCCTTTAACCGCAGGGGATCATGACAGAAGATTCTTTGAGGCTTCTTGGATGCATAAGTATAACAATACGTATTATTTTTCGTATAGCACGGGCAATACCCATAAGTTATGTTATGCAACTGGAGACAATCCATATGGCCCATTTACGTATCGCGGAGTGATTTTAACACCAGTGGTAGGCTGGACCACTCATCATTCGATCTTAGAATTTAAGAACAAATGGTACATTTTTTATCATGATAGTGTACCGTCTGGAGGTAAGACCTGGTTGAGAAGTATGAAAGTAATTGAATTCAGTTATAATTCTGATGGTAGCATAACAACACTACAGGGGACTAAATAACAATATTATTAACTAAGAGGCGTAAGCCTCTTTTTTTGGCATTTTCATTATCTATTCATTATAAAATCGTTTTATAAATTCAGTTTAAATATGCAATACTTTAATAATTTAATTGCAACCCTAATACTAATTATACTTTTTCCATTCTGCTTATTGGCTCAAGATAAAGCTGTAGTACGTGATAGTATTAATACCTATAGCAATTTAGATTTTAAACATATGAAAGCCCAACTGGGTATTACTACTGAGAACCGACCTGGACCTTCCGGGAATCCTAAAGATCCTAATGCGGCTAATACAGATGAACTTAAAGTTCATAATTATAATTTACCAGAGTTGTTACTGTCTTCATCAGGGCAAAAAATATTAACCGAAAAACAATGGGAGCAAGAAAGACGAATGGAACTTCTTCAGAGCATTGAAACTGAAATGTACGGTACTATTCCTAAACATATCCCTAAGGTTTCTTGGTCCATACTAACCTCTAAGGATACACTGATAGGTAATATCTTAGTTGAGGAACAACATTTATTAGGAGTAGTTGATAATGCGCAGTATCCTGAACTTTCTGTGGAAATTGAGGTTCTATTGGGAATACCAAAAACGCAGGATACTATAGCCACTCCCGTGGTAATACAGCTTGGGTTTATTCATTCTCCATTTTACCGGATTCAGGAACCTAAAAGTTATTTTATTTCACCCTTTGAACCTCTTTTCAAACAGCAATTAACGACACAAGGTTGGGGGTATGCCGTGGTTGATGTTAACAGTATACAGGCAGATCATGGAGCAGGGCTTTTGTCAGGCATCATAGGTTTAATAAACCGAGGAAAACGTCGTTCTAGTACTGATTGGGGTGTCCTTAGAGCTTGGGGGTGGGGAGTCAGTTCTTTAATTGATTATTTTGAAACCCGTTCAGCGGTAGATCACAATAGGATTGCGGTAGAGGGCACCTCACGATACGGAAAGGCAGCTCTTGTGGCAATGGCATTTGACACTAGAATTTCCTTAGGTTTTATAGGCTCTGCTGGAGCAGGAGGCTCCTCGATTTTACGTAGGAATTTTGGGGAAACCCTTGAAAATTTGGCCTCACCAGGGGAATATCATTGGTTCAGTGGAAATTTTTTAAAATATGCTTCTATAATGACCGTCAATGATCTTCCCTTTGATGCACATTCAGTAATAGCACTTTGTGCACCCCGACCTGTCTTTATAAGTGCTGGTTCCTCAAATATAGAAGGGCACTGGGTTGATGCTAAAGGAATGTTTCTTGGAGGTAAGTTTGCGAGTCCAATATACGAACTTTATGGTCTTCAAGGTTATGCCAATGAAGAGTTCCCAGTAATGGGAAAAGCGCTAACTGATGGCGAAATTGCATTTCGACAACACAGTGGAGGGCATTCTACAGGCCCTAACTGGAGTACTTGGATTGCTTGGGCACGTAAGTATTGGGATAAATGACGAGTTCACTACTGGGCCGATTATTGTCAATGCAGTAGCTCTGAATTAGTACTCTATGATAATTTGCTTCACTATTTCAAATGTTTATCTTGAAATTTTTTAGGCGATTCTCCGTGAAGATTTTTAAAATTAGTAGAAAACGTTGATAAATTTGAAAATCCTACTGCATATGCTACTTCAGATACACTTATTTGTTTTGATTTTAATAAATCAGCTGCTTGCTGAAGCCGTATATTTTTTATCAGATCACTTGCACTTTGATTGGTAAGATCCTTGAGCTTTCGGTATAAATGAACCCTACTAATCCCAACCGCATTTGCAATCATTTCAACATTAAGATCGGAATTACTCAAATTTTCATTGATAAAGGATATTATTTTTTTTAGTAGAATTTCATCCGATGATTCAAGTGCTACCTGTTTGACCTTATCTTTTTGTAGTTGACTTCCATCAAACGTATTTTTTAATAGTTTTCGATTCTGAATTAGATTTAAAGCGGTTTTTTGAAGGATAGTAATATCGAAAGGTTTAGGGATATAGGCATCAGCACCGAGATTTAAACTTTCCATATTACGTTCAGGAGTTGATTTAGCAGTTAACAGGATAATAGGAATGTGATTGATATTGATATTTTTCTTTATTCTTCGACACAGTTCTAAACCATCCATCTCCGGCATCATAATATCACTGATAACGAGGTTGAAATTCTTTTTCAAAATGAGTTCTAATGCTTCTCTTCCATTGCCAGCTAGGGTGACATTAAATTTTGGAGAAAATTCTTTTTTGATATAGTTGCGGATTTCAAGATCATCATCCACTACTAGTATGTGCCTACCTGAAGAACTAAGATCTATTTCATTTGCACGATTTTCAGTCTGATTCTCACCGATATTGTGAGACAATGAAGTTTCATCATGTGATGCTATATTCAAATCTTGAGCAGTTAGATGCTCGCAACCTAAAGGGATTCGAATTATAAATGTGCAACCTTTCCCATTTGCGTTATTTTGAGCATAGATAGTCCCGTGATGTAACTCAGCAATAGAGCGCGTGAGATTCAACCCTATACCAGTTCCTTCAATATGATATGGAGTGCTTTTGTCTTGATAAAATCGCTCGAAAATCAATTGCTCCATTCCTGGCTCAATCCCTATACCGTCATCAATCACACTTATTTGAAAATAAGGACGATCATAGGCTTGTGTTTGCGGATCCAATTGTTCTAATACTAATGTAACAGCGCCTCCCTTTGGCACGAATTTTAGCGAATTAGCTACAAGATTTTGAATGATTTTATCAAAATAGTTTGGATCAACCCAAGCATGAAGTACGTCGTTTGAATGCTTGAAATTAAATTTAATTTCTTTTGCCTCTATTTGATCCTCAAAAAGTGCACAAATCGATTCGATATAAGAAATCAACTCAATTTCTTCAAATTTTAATTCTAATTGACCTTTATCTATTTTTCTTACATCAAGTAATTGGTTAGTCAGATGTAGAATACGATCAGTATTTCGCATCATTATCTGGTAAGATTTTGATCGTAAGGGATTTGTATCGGTGCTTAGAAGTTTTTTTAAGGGATTGATTATTAAAGTTAATGGTGTGCGAATATCATGCGATATATTTGTTAGGAATTGAAGTTTGGCTTCGTTGATTAGCCTTACTTTAGAATATTCTTGAAGACGCTTTTGATTATTATGGCGTTGTCTGAGATGATAACTGATTAGAAGAATAAAAAATAGTATCAAGAGTATATAAATTATCTTGGCTATTTTTGATAGATACCACAACGGATGGATAATTACTGTAAAGGCTTTTATACTAGAATATTTATCATAATCTTTCGACCGCAACTCAAAATTATAAGTCCCAGCTTCTAAATTCTCAAACGCTATACTATTGACACCAGGACTAAGGTCAATCCATGGACCTTCATTGACGGCATAAGAATAAGAGATTCGCTTAGGGTTACGGTATTCTAAGGATGAAAACTCTAAACTAAATGAATTATCTTGATAAGAAAGATTAATGGAATCGGCCTCAATTATTGGTTTATTCAGTATATTATAATTACCACTAACCATACCTTGACGAATAGGTGTGTTTTGTAAATATACATCCGTAATAAGGATTTTGGGTTTTGTATCATCATCTATGATTTCGGAGGGGTTGAAATAGGTAATTCCGTTCATACCTCCAAAATAAAGTTCATTTCCAGCATAAAGAAATGAGGCGTTTTTGCTGAACTCATTTCCTTGTAGTCCATCATTGAAATAGTAATTTAGAAAACTTTCGCTTTCCGGAATAAATTCAGATAAGCCATGATTAGTAGCGATCCATAATTGACGGCGTGGAGTCTCCTCAATAGAATAGATCGTATTACTTGGTAAACCATTATTTATAGTGTATTTGGCCAATTGCTTAAAATCAGTATCAATTTTAATAAGGCCATTAGCAGTACCCATCCATAAGTGATCATCGTTATCACTATGAATTGTATAAACAATTTCGCCTCCAAAATGTCTAATTCCCTGAGGAAAACTTTGAAATTTTTCTTGTTTGAGGTTGTAACGACTAATACCATCATATGAGGCAACATAGAGCCATTCTTCTGAAGCGTCGAGCAAAAGTTTATTAATCCATTTGTTGTTGAAGAATGTAGGGCCTTTTGGAGCATCTGAAATTTGTATGTTACAAGATTTAATATTCTCTGAGGGGAGATGAAGTTTAAAAAGTCCAGAACCCATTGATCCTAACCAGAGATTTTTGTTAGAATCCTCTACAATGCTATAAATACTTTTAACAGGATTGTTTTGCTCATCCACAAGGTGGTTCAAAAAGCTCATTTTAAGCGATTTTCGATCAATTTTAGCTAGGCCATTTAAATAAGTACCTATCCACAAATTATGATTACTGTCTTCAAAAATTGAAACTACTGTATTGAGCTGCTTACCTGACGATTTTTCGTTTTTATAATGCTTTAAAACTGTCTGATCTGGACCGATGCTATAAAGACCATCACCATCTGTTCCTACCCATAAAATACCTTCGGAATCTTTGAAGACAGACATAACACAATTTGACCCAATAATGTCAAGCGTGTTCGATTCATAACCGATATAATTAAAATTATTTTTTTTTTCAGGAATTATGACCACACCCTTTTGATAAAGGCCAAGCCAGATATTGTGGCTATTGTCTTCAATGATTTCGTGCACTTTGGATTTGGAAGCATCAAAACGGGCTATTGTTATTTGATAAGGCGCTAACACCTCTTCCTTGGGATTATAAATATATAAGCCATCGCCATCTGTTCCGACAAGTAATTCACCACGAGAATTAATAAAAAGGCTATGAATAACGTATTTCTGTGTGTTTGGTATTGATCGAAATGTTGATGTTTGAGTATCATACTTAAATAACCCTTTAGTATAACTGCCAACATAGATCGTACCTTCATCATCCTGTACAACAGCTGAAAGGGTTGAGCGCAGTTCTGCATTTTGAAAAAAAGCAGAGGCTTGATTTTTAACATTGATTCTGTATAAGCCTGATTCTGGAGTTAACACCCATAAATGACCATTTTTATCTTGATAGATGTCATTTATAAATACAGTTGGTACAAAATCTGGCAAATGCTCAGTATAGAAGCTTTGAGATTTTCTTTTTAAGCTGAAAACTCCGCGACCTGAGGTGCCAATTAAGATTTCTCCTGAATTTCGTTGAATAATTTTAGTGACATGGGCATCATAGGTAAAAGATTCATCGATTGAAAGATGTATCTGTTGAAAAGAATCTCTACCATGATCATAAATTTGAAGACCATTAAAAAAGCCAAAGTATAGATTGTGCTCTTTGTCTTCGTAAATACTTTTTACATAATTATTCAGGATTGAAGTAGAATCCTTTTCACTGTGTTTGTAGGTTACAAATTTAGCTCCGTCGTATTTATTTAGACCATCCTCAGTAGCAATCCAGACATACCCTTTTTGATCCTGAAAAATAGCATTGATTAAGCTACTCGATAATTCAGAATCTGCAGAAAAAATTTTTCCATTTTGCCCATAACTTAAGGAAGTGAATATGAGTTGGAATAGAATGAAGGTTTTAATGTAGTTTACCAAAATTATGGAATTATCAATATTAAATTTTATAAGGCATTAGCATTAAATCATTAAAATTTCTTTTAATGAACTTTATAAAATTACTTGTACATCAGTATTTGTATTCGTAAAATTAAAAGCGCTCTATTTTTAATATTTAAATGATTTTGATTAATAGGATTACTCTTCTATTAAATTTGCAGCATTTGGGACAAGATAACTCTCTTGTAGGTTTTCATTGGATTGAATCAAAATTTGTTGCAATACTATTCCTGGATCTTCGCCTATAATTTTAAGAGAATGAGCTCCTTGAGACAAGTGAATACTAGCCTGTACTCGAGTAGCATTATTACTTACAGAGGTTCCCCAGTCATCCTTTGTATCCTTATGTATATTCACATGCTTTATAGGTCCATTGTCAATTTGATATTTGAAAACCAAACCACCTTGATTTTTAAAATCAAGAGTAGGGGATACATAGAAAGTAATTGTTCCTTGTAGTTCTTGCCCGGTATACATTTGATATACCAATTTAGTATTGTCATAATTGATGTGCTCCGAGAATTTGTGTTCTGGTCTTAAGGCAGAATTTTGTCTGCCCAAATGCGCTATTTCTTCCCAACCTACATTCTCTTGAAAATTATCAGAAGGTATAGCAATTATTCCATTGTATTCCCTGTTACTAAATAATTGATCATCTTTTAGAATATAATTCACTTCTATTTTAGCCGCCTTATCATCAGACCCTATTTTAAATATTGCAGATGTACTCTCTAGGGGTAATTTTATAGGGTTTAATTTAATCTCAATGGTATGTTCTTGATTAAAGCTACCTCGAGTTGTATCTACCAATAACCAATCCGGTAAGTTCTCAATGCGAAATTCGCGTTGATCCAAGCCGGTATTAAATAATTCAACCTTTTGAGTTTGATGATTATCATCAAAAGGCAAAAGTTTTAAAGTTGCTACTTTAGGGAAATAATCTTCCGTACCCTCAATGGCAATTCCTAAATTCCCTTTTTGGGGAATCTCTATCTTTTCAGTTAGCGGTTGAATATTTTTTTTAGGTTCTTGCCAAGAGGTATACCCAATATGTGTCTGATCCATAAAATGATTCCACTTAGAATTATTCAAACTATGATACGTATCCGTTAGTGTTTGATCCATTTCAAACAACTCAGAAACTTTGTTAGCGTAATCATTCGTAGTATTTCTTCCTTGATTTGCAAATTGTCTGTTCTTTGCTGTAGCGATATATAGCCGATTTAAGTTGGCTAAAGCCTTAATGGGGTATAACACTAATTGATAAAATGCCGATTGATAAGATTTGGATAGTTTTTTTTCTATCGCGGTAGCTTGCAATTCAAGGTTCTTATATTCCTTTAACACCCTATTAGCTTCGTTAAAATGATTTAAACTCCAAGTTTCAGGCCCAAGTAATTCTGGTTTCCTGCGGCTAACCATAGTTGAATAAGATTGCATTAAGGCTGCAATTTCAAGTGCATGGGCATTACCAAATTGTTTTTTTACCCAGTTGATGGTATAGCTTTCAAGATTACTAAGATTAAAATTTTCAGGATCCCAAGCATAGTCTAGAAAAAAGCTTATTGGAAATTCCATAGGCTTTATATCCCCAACATTTACGATCCAAATTTTCTTGGCATTATAAGCATAAGCAAGAGACATTTGTTCATAAACCCTTGCGATTTGAGTGGTATTTAACCATTTATAATTTCTAGGCCCCCCCACATAATCAAAATGATAATATATACCATACCCACCAGTACGCGTGAAGTCTTTTGGGTCTGGAAGCTTTCTTATATTTCCCCAATTGTCATCAGCAAGTAACAAAGTTACATCATCAGGAACACGCATACCTTGATCATAATAATCTTGAACTTCTTTATATAATGCCCAAATCTGTGGGGTTTCTTCAGCGGGTTTTCGAGTAATGTCTTGGATAATTTTGCGCTGATCTTTTACAACCGTTTCAAGTAATTCAATAGCAGTACCTTCAGTCATTGGCTCGTCACCATCACCGCGCATACCGATGGTGACTATACTTTCATTAGTTCCCATACGATTAATTCCTTCACCCCAAAATTTACGCAGTGTTTTTGCATTAGTGGTATAATTCCAAGGACCATTTCCATATTTTCCCCATTCCGAATGAGCACGCATTAAGGGTTCATGATGAGAGGTGCCAATTACAACACCATAGGTATCGGCTAATTTTGGATTGAGTGGATCGTCATCATAAAATGCACGACCCCACATCGCAGGCCAGAGGTAATTACCTTTTAAGCGTAATATTAATTCAAAGACGTGCTCATAGAACTGGTGATTAAAAGATCCAAATTTTTCTCCGACCCAACCTGATAATGCTGGAGCTTCATCATTAATAAAAATTCCTCGATATTGAACTTTAGGGCCGGGATTGATCACATTGTTAGCTGTTATATACAGTTTATTAGATTGCTCTACAGGAACATCTGCCCACCAATACCAAGGAGAAACACCTATAAGTTCCGACAGGGTATAAATTCCGTAGATAGTACCTCGTTTATCACTTCCAGCGATTACTAAATTGCCGTCAATCTGCTGAATCGTATAAGCCTCCCATTTGTTTTCAATGCTATCGAGGTTTATTTTGTCAGCAATTATCAATTCCTCGAGATATTTACTTTTACCTAATGTGCCAATAATAACATTTCCACCATTTTTAATTACTTGGTCATATTCAGGCTTTACGGCACTAACACGCTCAATATCATTTCTCAAGTTTTCAGCAGCAATGTGAACACCCTCATAATCTTGATTGTCAATTATAAATTTTGCAACATTAGTGTTATCTACCAATCTAAAAGCTTGGTTCTTAAACTTTTTGTAAACTGCTATATTTTGTCCACGCAGAGCTATTGTATTAGATAGCAAAATAATAATGAAAAAACAGAGATTCAGTTTAAATGAAATTGAGGTATTGCGCATAATTTTGATTTATTGGAAATTGAGATTTAAAAATCGTGCAGACCTAGTTCAAGACCGGTTAGTTCTGCTAGCCCTTTTAGGCGTCCTATAAAGGAGTACCCCGCATAGTAATTCTTATGTTCTTCTAAGCTATGGAGATAACCATGGTCAGGTCGCATAGGTATTTTAATACCAGTATGTGAAGTGTAATCAATTATACATTGCATAATACTCTTCATAGGAACATCACCTTCTAGATGATCTGCCTCTAAAAAAGTTCCATCCTCAAATTTTTTTACATTTCTTAAGTGTAAGAAATGTATCCGCTCTTTGAATTTATCATATATCTCTATCAATTGATTTTCTGAATGAGAACCCAAGGATCCTGTGCAATAGCAAAGTCCACAGGCCATAGATTCTATGGATGAAAAAATAAATTCTAAGTCAGTAAGGTTACTGACAATTCTGGGGAGTCCTAAAACGGAAAATGGTGGATCATCGGGGTGGATGGCTAATTTCGATCCTACATCATCGGCGGTAGGTGTAATGTCCTTTAAAAAGGCAATTAAGTGTTCTCTAAGTTTGGTTTTATCTATGGTTTTATAGTCCTCTAATTGCATTAATAACTCTTGAGTAGTAAAATCTTCAGTACTACCAGGAAGACCTAACAAAACATTTTTTTTTAATTGAACTATTTCCTTGTCCGTGTAGTTTTCGAAGCTTTGTTTTGCTTGCGTTATTTGTAAGACACTATAATCCAATTCCGCATTAGGCCTTTTCAAAATGTACAAATCAAAAATTCGAAGTTTTATTGGATCAAATTTTAAAACTGATGCTCCAGTATTGGTTAGATGACGATGATCGGTGCGTACCCAATCCAAAATTGGCATAAAGTTGAAAGTGATAGTATGAATACCTTGTTTAGCAAGATTCTCTATACTTAACTTGTAATTTTCAATGAGCTCTTGGAAGTTTCCGGTACGCTTTTTAATATTTTCATGAACTGGTAGACTTTCAACAACTTCCCAAACTAATCCTGCACCTTCAATACGATCCTTTGTCTCTTTGATGGCTTCAGAAGTCCAAATATCGCCTACCGGAATATGATGTAATGCTGTAACAATGCCAGTGATACCTGCTTGTTTTAAGTCCGCTAAACTTAAAAGATCTCGCTCACCATACCAGCGCATCGTTTTGATAATAAAACTTTCCATTTAAAATCCAATTGAGTTGCCACCATCTACACATAGTATAGTGCCGGTGGTAAATTTTGACATATTTGAGGCATAATAAAAGACAGTATCAGCAATGTCTTCAGGATCACCTAGTTTGGCCATCGGTGTTCTATTCAATACTTTGTTTTTTCTCTCAGGATCGCTATCCAAAGCTTTACTTGACATTTTTGTTTTGATAAAACCAGGAGCTACGCAATTCACACGTATACCATACGGGGCAAGGTCAACCGCCATAGAACGCGTCATTCCTTCGATGGCAGCTTTGCTAGCAGTATACGCCACAACCTTAGGAATTCCATATTTTGCTGCCATGGAACTGATGTTAATAATACTGCCTGAGTTTTGCTCTTTCATCACTTTGGTCACCTCTCTCGTTATTACAAAAACACTGGTTAGGTTGGTATGAATGATACTCTGAAATTCCTGATCTTCTACTTCTAGAAATTTTTTTTTCATATTTATTCCTGCATTGTTTACTAAAATATCAATGCCACCTGCTTCCTCGGCAATTTGCTTTACAGCAGAAGGAATTTTTTCCAGCTCAGACAGGTCTAAAATATAAGATCTGGCATTAGGGCCTAATTGCGTTTGTGCTTTTTCAGTTTTATCATAGGTTCTACCGATGATATATGTAATGATATTTTCGTCACAGAATTTTTTTGCAGTAGCAAAACCAAGTCCGGAATTTCCTCCAGTAATAAGTGCTATTTTTTTTCTCATATTAGTCCCATGAAGGTTTAATACCAGGAGCATAAGGTCTCTGGATAGATTTATAATAATCAAGAGTGTGTTTTGCATTAGGAATAAATGCGGGCATCTCCATATTTGAAAATTGTTGAAAATATAACAAACAAGCATCTCGCCACCATTTAGACTCTTTCAATTGTATGTTTAAAAGCATTTGCGTTTGACGAAAAACGTATTCATCAACATAAGGTTGCATTTGCTCCCAAGTACTAATCATATCCTCAACTTTCAGAACCCCATCCTGATAATGTCTAGCAAGATTATACCAGAGAGAATGTCCATTCTTTAATTTATAATCCCAAGGGACGTGATGAAACCAAAGCAAATATTTTTCTGGTGTTGTTTCTATTTTCGAATAGGCTTTCTCAATCTCAGTCCCATATTGAGATAAAGCATCACTTCCTGATGCTGTACGATCAAATCCTAGTCCCAAGCTGTCTGCTTTGTGATAATAAACAGAGGTCCAATCTTCTCGTGCTAAACCATCAACCCAAGGCCCTGGGCCCTGATGATGCCCTTCGGCCATAATATGATGCAATCCTAAAGGAGTCATATAATTTACAACCGCCTCTCTAGAATTTAAGAGTAACGTGCTCATTGGTTCAACAAAATCAGGGTCGGTTGAAAAAGTCATTTTTAACCATTCTTCAGCAATAGCTTTGGCTGTTAGATCAGGGTTCCAAGCTAGGCGGCCAAAACCAAACCAATTGGCTTGTGCAAAGGGGTGTCCCGTCCAATTACGTGCGGTGCCAATATTGGATACCCCTGCAATTCCTGTTACTTTTTGGCCGCTTAAGTCACCAACTAATACTTTCGAAACCGTACTATTTTTACCTTTTATAAAAGTGTCGGACTGTAATGTTTCTTCAAATAATTGAGGTAAAAAAACCAAATGGGACATACCTCCTAAATATTCTTGAGTAATTTGGAATTCCATCATTAATGGTGTCTTTTGCATACCACTGAACAAAGGATGAAATGGCTCTCTTGGCTGAAAATCAATAGGACCATTTTTTACCTGAAGGAGTACATTATCTTTAAAGTCGCCGTCAAATGGAATAAACTCAGTATAAGCCTGTTTTGCCCTGTCCTCAGGTTTTTCGTCTGAATAGACAAAAGCCCGCCACATAACAACGCCCTGGTGTGGTGCTAGCGCATCAGCCAACATATTCGCTCCTTCTACGTGAGATCGCCCATAATTATTCGGACCAGGTTGACCTTCTGAATTTGCTTTGACTAAAAATCCTCCAAAATCTGGAATTAAATTGTAAATTTCATCTGTTTTGTCTTTCCACCAACGCTGAACTTCACTTGATAATGGATCTGCAGTATCTAAGCCTCCTATTTCTATAGGTGCAGAAAACCTTGCTGTTAAATACACTTTGATACCGTATGGTCTAAACACATCAGCTAGTGCCTTAACTTTGTCTAAATATTCATCTTGTAAGATATATGCGCTTGCATTTACATTGTTTAAGACGGTTCCGTTCAGACCTATTGAAGCATTCGCGCGAGCGTATTCAATATATTCTTTTTTGATCAAACCAGGTAAATGATGCCAATCCCAAATGGAGAACCCAGCGTAGCCTCGCTCAACAGTACGATCCAAATTATCCCAATGATTTAATATCCTTATACTAAGCTTTGGATTTTCAACTAAGTCTAAATCGCTTAAGGATTCGTGCAGTTGAAGCAACCTAAGAAAATGAAAAGTTCCATATAATAATGAATTATCAGATGGGCCCGAGATAAGAATTACATCCTTAGAGCCTTTAGGAATAGTTTTTATAATATAGCCATCAGATTCTAATTTAGGAGTTGTAGATACTTGCTGTTTTTCATTAGCGTCTAAATCTTTAAGCTTTGCAATTACCACTTCAGCATTAGAAGAAGTAAATGATAAATGCTTACCAAGCATAGATAAGATTCCCGTTTGTAATTCATCCTGAATTACATGCTTATTTAGTGCGGCTGATCTTATGTCTACAGTATTTAACTGTTCTTTGTAAGTTCTCAGTACTACAGGATCTGTAACTAGGTCATATTGCAACCATAAATTCCTTGTATTTTGTGCGTTTCCTAGATTAAAAAGCAATAATAATAGAAGAAAACTGAATTTTGGCATAGGTTTTAAAATTAGGTGAACGAGCGATAACGATTTCGTTTTTATAATAATGTTTTCTGCAAATTGTTTTAATTCTGTCAAATTTAGTTATTTTTGATAACATATAGTACAATAGACCATAACTATATTAGACAAAATGCATCTTGATCTTGGATTAAGTCAATGGCATTAAAATATCCTTAGTATCTAAACATTACTATTATGACAACAGAACAACAGAACACTAAACAACTCTATGTTATTTTAATATTTTTCTTTATAGTAACACTACAAGGACTTGAGGCCAATATTAGATTGCCTAAGCTCATAAGCGACGGAATGATTTTACAGCGTAATACCAATGTTGCCATTTGGGGATATTCCGATACGAATACCTTGATAAGTATTACTTTTCTAAATAGTACAAAAACGGTGACTACAGGAGATAAAGGAATTTGGATAGCAAATTTTAATACACCGAATGATCCTGGTCCATATCAGATATCTATAACTTCTAAAGATGAGCAAATTATAATTAAAGACATTCTTTTGGGGGATGTGTATTTATGTTCTGGTCAGTCTAATATGGAATTACCTATGCGCCGGGTAGCACCGCTTTATCAAGATGAAATTCAAAATGCCAACTATCCCAACATTCGTTATTTTGAAGTACCAAAGGAATATGAATTTTCAGCTCCTCGTGATACCTTATCTGGAGGTCAATGGTTAAAGGTGGATGAAAATTCTATTGATGAAATCGCCGCAGTGTCCTATTTTTTTTCGAAGGAAATTCATCAAGACCAAAACGTTCCTGTAGGTATTATAAACTCTAGTCTAGGAGGCTCTCCAATTGAATCTTGGTTAAGTTTAGATGATCTAGCTCCATACCCTTCTGCATTTAAAGAGGCTAAAAATTATCAAAATCAAGAATTTAGAGATAGTATTATTCAAAGTGATCAAAACCGCATTCAGAATTGGTATGCTGATTTAAATCAAAAAGATCTTGGAATAAAACAAAATTGGAAATTAGGAAACATTGATTCGACCCAATGGAATACTATCAATATACCTGAATATTGGTCCAATACTACTTTAGGCAATAAAAACGGAGTAGTATGGTTCCACAAGCGATTTAAACTTGACAATAATCATAAAGGACAAAAAGCTACGTTAAATCTAGGCCGTATTGTGGATGCAGACTCAGTATTTGTAAATGGGCGTTTTATCGGTAATACGACATATCAATATCCCCCAAGAATTTATACTATTCCTGAGGATGTACTAGAATCTACAAATACTATTATAATTAAGGTTATAAATGAAAGGGGACAAGGAGGATTTGTTGACGATAAGCAATATAATCTACAATTTGCTGATGGAAATGAAGTCGACTTAGTGGGAGCGTGGCGCTATAAACTGGGAGCTGAATTACACCCATTAAGACCTCAGACTTTTATACGCTGGAAGGCTAGTGGTCTATACAATGCTATGATACATCCATTGATTCGGTATAGATTTTCAGGTGTATTGTGGTATCAAGGGGAATCCAATGTTAATAATGCTGATCAGTACGATACATTGATAAAAACACTTATAGCAAAATGGAGAGAGGACTGGAATGATGATAATTTACCGTTTTTTGTAGTGCAACTTGCAAATTACCTTCAATCCTATGATGAACCAACTGAAAGTGATTGGGCCGTCATGCGCGAGGCACAACAATCGGTTTTGGATCTCGATCATACGGCCATTGCGGTAACTATTGATATAGGAGAATGGAATGATATTCATCCGCTTAATAAAAAAGATGTAGGCCATAGGTTAGCCTTGGCAGCAAAAAACATCGTTTATAAGGAAGACGTTATCTATCAAAGCCCTAGGATTGATTCTGTCATAGTGGAGAAGGATCAAATGCAGGTTCATTTCAACACATTTGGCTCTAATTTAGTGATTCAAGGAGAACATCCAAGAGGCTTTGCGATCGCAGGTAAGGACCGCAAATTTTACTGGGCAAAGGCTGAATTAGTTAAGGATTGCGTTATTTTAAAAAGTCCTAAAGTGATTCATCCACAATTTATTCGTTATGCCTGGGCAGACAACCCGGATACTGCTAATATATTTAATGAAGAAGGACTACCGGCTGCACCTTTCAGAAATGATTCTGATTAACAAATATCTTAATACACGAATTTCAAACCTTTAAAAATTCATCAAGCTTTTGGCTTCTGATATTGTTTTAACTGGAAACTTACAACTGCGCTGTTCACATATGTATATTAGCGTTTCCTTTGGTTGCCACCTATCTTCAAATATAGGAACCTCATTTTGCGTGTTGTTGAAAACAATCAAAGAATTGGGAATGTTTAAATTATACATTTCAAAACTCAGGTTTTCGCTGTTTTCGCCCGATATAGCAATATCATAATATGGATAAACGTGATTTTGATATAATGATAACCACAGGGGATAGGATCCAGGCTCTGAAATTATATGCTCATTCATCCCTTCAAGCATCTTTTTAGCTTGATGTTCAAATTCATCTTGATAGAAGAGGTGAGATAATATGAAAAGATTATGAGCCATAACAGAATTTCCAGAAGGGAGTACATCATCATTAGTCTTTATAATTGGTGCTATCAATTCATCAGAGCTGGAATATTTAAAAAAGGGAGAATCTGCACTACTAAAAATTTCATTAACCCGATTGGTGAGATGTAATGCTTGGACTGCATATTCTTGAGATCCTGTTGCCTTATATAGTTTTAAGCAAGCCGCAATCATAAAACTATAGTCGTCTAAAAAGCCTCTAATCTTACTGCTATTTTTTTTATAGGAATGTATTAGATCTTCATTGAAATAAGCCATTCGCATTAAAGTCTTGAAAGTTGATTCGGCTTGTTGCAAATAATGCTGATTCTTGCTAGCTAAATACGCATCAACAAAAGCCTCTATAGTTAGCGCATTCCACGATATAATGATTTTATCATCTTTAGCAGGCTGTTCGTTTTGAGCTCTGAGTTTTAATATGTTTTGTCGCCATTGATCTTTAAGTTCAGTTAATTTTCTCAACTCCATTTTATGGCGTACAATAAATAGAGAATCGGGTTGATCTTGGTATAGATGAAATCTGATAGAACCGTTTCTCTTCTGATTATTGATTTGGAAATAGTCCATAAAAAGATCAGGTCTAACAGTTACATATTTCTTGATTTGATCATCAGTAATCGTGTAGTATAAACCTTCTATTCCATCGGTTTCTGCATCGATTGAAGATTGAAATACATCTTCTTGAGTTTTTAACTTAGTTGTAAGAAAATTTAAGGTCTGTTCCAGAACATCTTTATATTGAGGCTTGCGAAAATATTTATATGCTTTAGCATATACACTTACCATTTGAGCATTGTCATATAACATCTTTTCAAAATGTGGCGTGATCCAATGTTTGTCAGTCGAATACCTAAAAAATCCTCCATCTACATGGTCATTTACACCTTTCAGCATGATTTGATCTAAAGTCAATTCAACAAAGTCTAATATTTTTTGATCTTTAGTGAGTATGCCGTGATCCAATAAAAAATTTAAGTTAACAGGTAGCATAAATTTTTGATTTCCTTGTATTCCGCCATTATTTAGGTCCCATTTCAGTTGCCATTTATTTATAAGCTCATTTAAACCCTTTGGGGTATAATTCGATAAAATGGTATTGTGGATAGTATACTGATTGAGCTCTTTGATCTTCGCAGTTACTTGTCGAGCATAGTTATTAGCATTAATAGGATCTTTTTTATATAAACTATCAATCAGGTTAAGAGAGCTTAGCCAATTTTTCTTGGTATGATAGGTTCCACCATATAAAGGTTGGCCGTTCGGTAGTACTATAACATTCAAAGGCCACCCCCCGGAACCATTCATCAATTGTAACGCAGTCATATAGAGTTGATCGATATCTGGACGCTCCTCTCGATCTACCTTTACATTCACAAAGTTAGCATTCATAAAATCAGCTATGGTATCATTAGAAAATGTTTCTTCCTCCATAACCGAGCACCAGTGACACGATGAATAGCCAATACTAATTATGATAAGTTTATTTTCCGATTTGGCCTGATCAAATATCGAATCATTCCATGGTTGCCAATCAACAGGATTATGCGCATGTTTTAGGAGATATGGACTGGTCTCTCCGATTAAAGAATTGGTATGTTTAAATGTTTTAGTTTGTTGATCTTGATCTATACATCCACCAAAGAGTAGTAGGGCCAAAAAATATAATATAAACAGAGGTCTCATGGTAATTAAATTGCAAGTAAAATTTAAAAATATTCAAAAATTAGTCTGTTTGCATTGGATAAGCAAAATTATTCCAGCCAAAAATTCAATTATTATCAAGAATTGAAGGTGCGTATAGTTAATTGCAACAATAATGATACAGGTTGCTTCATTTGTTGTAGTGTAATGTGCTGAACACCAAATACATTTGTGATATAAAGTCAATTTTGATTCATTCACGAAATCGATGTATTTACGCTTAGTCGCATTCTAAAACCAGCTTTTAATTCAAAATTTTTTTAATATGAATAAAATTAGATTCATTTATTTAACCCTGTTGATCTTATTTGTAGGTTATTCTGGATATAGCCAAACGATGACCGTAACAGGAGTTGTTAAAGATCCGACAGGATTGCCTTTGCCGGGAGCCTCAGTGGCAGTTATAGGTACCACTAAAGGTGCTTCAACTGACTTTGACGGCCAATTCGCTATTGATGGAGTTAGTGCTTCAGATGTACTACTAATTAGTTATGTTGGATTCGAAGAACAGCAAATTACAGTGGGTAGCCAAACTACCTTTAATATAACGCTTCAAGAGTCGGCACAAGCTTTAGAGGATGTCGTAGTAGTTGCCTATGGTTCTCAAAGTAGAACTAAAGTTACTGGAGCCATCTCAACGGTGGGATCTGAAGCCGTTGAAGCTTTACCTGTAACAAATGCAGAACAGGCCCTGCAAGGTAGAGCACCTGGGGTTACTGTGACAAATGCTGGTGCTCCAGGTACCACCCCTAATGTACGTATTAGAGGTTTAGGAACCTTTGGTAATAATGACCCTTTATATGTTGTAGATGGGGTTATTGTAGGGAACCTTTCCGGTATTAGTCCATCAGACATTGAATCATATTCCATTTTAAAGGATGCCTCAACTACTGCATTATATGGATCTTTGGGTTCTAACGGGGTTGTTTTGGTAACTACTAAAAAAGGTAAGTCAGGTCGCGGAACCCTCAGTGTAAATGCATACTCAGGATTTCAAACAATTTATAAGCGCTATAATACACTAAATACCGAGCAATATTTACAATTTGCTAATGAAATAGGTACAACCATTGATAGGCCGGCAGATTTCTTAAGTAATTATACCGACTTCCAAGACGCTATTTTTGAATCAGGTCTTATTCAGAATTATAACATAGCGTACGCTGGAGGTAATGAAAATGGTACCTATCGTTTTTCTGCCAACTATCAGGATCAGGAAGGAGCTGTGATTAATTCGGGTTTTGAAAGATTAGCTTTTAGAGCTAATTCCGAATATAAGGCAGGTAATTTCAAAATTGGAGAAACTATGTCTGTTGCTTTCAGCAAAACTAAGCCTATTTTAGAAAGTGGTGGTCGCTCACTTATTGAACACGCCATCAAGGTTGCTCCGTATTTAAATATTTATAATCCTGATAATTTAGGAGGTTTCCAAGGGCCAAATAGCGCAGCTGATGGCCAGGATGCCGAAAACCCTGTTCGTGTACAAACACTTAGTGATTTTGAAACCAGAAATGTTTCTGTAATCGGAAATATATATGCCGAATATGAAATATTCGATGGGCTAAGCTTCAGATCTCAGGTAGGTCTTGACTTTTTTGACGGACTAACCAACCAATTTACACCTGCTTATAACGATGATAATATAGGAGCGACGCATTTCCAAAATTTCGCCTTTGCGTTAAGAGGAAGCACTAGAGGCCAAGCCATTACTTTTGATAACAGTATTACTTATAATAAGACCTTTGATGATGTCCATAATCTTGAAGTATTGGCGTTGGCAGAACGATATACTAGTAAAACTGAAAATTTTAGTGCTGAAGCCCGTAATACCATATCAAATGATATCAAAGAATTAGGTAGTGAGCAGCAATCGGCTGGGAGTTCAACTTTTGAAAATAACCGTTTAAGTTACCTCGCACGCGTAAATTATGATTATGATAATAGATACATTTTATCAGCATCTTTTAGACGTGATGCTTCCTCCCGATTTGGAGCCAATAATCGATGGGGAAATTTTCCTGCTTTTTCGGCAGGCTGGAATATAGCGGGTGAAGAGTTTATGAGCGACAGTGAAATAGGCACATTAAAACTTAGAGGTAGTTATGGCATTACTGGTAGTGACCGCATAGCCGATTATAGATATTCAACAACATTGTTTAGTGATTTCGTGTATCCAATTGATGGTCAGGCAGCAATTGGGACTACCCCAAATGGTCTTGCTAATCCGGATTTAAAATGGGAGGAAACCAGTATGTTGAATGTAGGTCTAGATTTTGGGGCTTTTAATAATCAATTTACAGCATCACTTGAATACTATAAAAACCGAAGTGATGAATTATTGGTAGATATACAGCTACCGCTTTCTTTTGGATACAGCTCTTCTACCTTTGCTTCGAATGCCGGTTCTGTTGAAACACAAGGGGTAGAATTGGCATTAGGATATAATGATTATGAGGGGGATTTTACTTGGTCTGTAAATTTAAACCTGGGAACCAGTTCCAATAAAGTATTAAATCTTGGAGGGAGCTCTGAACAATTTTTCTTTGATGGTTTTGAAGGAGAGCGAATTATAAGAGCTGAACCCGGTGAACCTTTATTCCATTTTTATGGTCTTGTAACTGATGGTATTTACCAGAATCAAGCTGAAGTTGATGCTGTTTTTACAGCTAACCCAGAACAGAACGTTGTACAACCTGGTGATATACGTTATATAGACACCAATAATGATGGTACTATCAACTCTGCTGATCGACAGATTATAGGTAACCCTTATCCTGATTTAACCTACGGTTTAAATTTTGATGCACGTTACAAAAACTTTGACTTCAATTTATTTATAAATGGGGTTACAGGTAATGATATATACAATACAAATATCTACGATTTACAAGGTATGACCCGATTATTTAATGCTGGGGTGGAGGTTTTAGATCGTTGGACTCCAACAAATCCATCGAATTCTATACCACGTTACGATGGGGCACCACAGAATGTAGTAGCCTCGGATAGGTTTGTTGAAGATGGTTCTTTCATGCGTCTGAAAAACATCAGTGTTGGGTATACATTTGAAGAAGGAACTATTGACTTTATTCAGAGATTGAGAGTCTATCTAAGTGGCCAAAACTTGATAACACTAACAAATTATTCTGGTCTAGATCCTGAGGTAGTTAGTAGAGCAGGAGAAGTTGGTTTTGATCGCGGAGACTATCCTCAACCTGTATCTATGCTATTAGGTTTGGACGTATCATTTTAAAAAAAAAAAGAAATTATGAAAAACTATAAAATTTACGCACTTTTTGCCCTTGTATTTGTGATGACACAGTCTTGCGATGAGAGTAACTTGGAACTTGTAAATCCCAACGCCTTGAGTCCTGAAACATTTTTTACAAATGAAGAACAATTAAGGTCTGCAGTAAACGCCTCCTATGCTCAGAATCAAACCAATGCTCTTTACAGTAGGCTTTTATTTTACATGTATGATAATATGGGGCAAGATAATAGCCCTAACCCACAGCAGGAAGCTAATAAATTGACCTATAGCAGATTTACATTTGATTCTAGTAATACGGAAATTGCTGACTTTTGGGACAGCTGTTTTAAAGGAATAAACAAAGCAAATTTTGTAATCTCAAATATAGAACGCATAAATGAAATACCAGAATCCATAATGTCAGAGCGACTGAAAAACAAGTATATCGCCGAGGCTCGTTTTTTAAGAGGCCACTATTACTATTTACTGGCGACCCGTTTTGGCGGAGTTCCATTGTTTTCCGGACTACCTGAAAGTTCAGAAGGCATACCACGAGCTACACGTGACGAAGTTTTTGCTCAGATCATTGAAGATTTTCGTTTTGCAGCAGAAAATTTGTTTGAGAGAGGCGAGGAGTTAAATGGACGCGCAACTAAAGGTGCAGCTTTAGCCTATCTAGGTAAGGCTCTACTGTTTCAAAAACAATACGATCTTGCATATGATGCGTTTGATGATATTGTCGGTTATGATCTAGAAGATAATTATTTTGATAATTTCAAAGAAGAAACTGAACATGGTATTGAGTCTCTTTTTGAAATTGAATTTGATCGGGCTATAGGTACAGCCAATAAATGGGATTCCAATGTGAGCGCTCAAGGCTTTAATGAATCTACATTTAGAGGTCAAGATTACGGTGTTTTAGACTGGTTTAATGTCTATCCGTCTCTGGATTTATTAGAAGAATATGAAGAAGGAGATATTCGATTAGAAGAAAACTTTTATTTTGAAGGGGATACTTATAATAATGGAGAGGGTGTAATTGTAGCAAGTGATTTATCGACGACTGCAGGAATTCGTCCTGCTGGATGGAGAAAGTATCAAAACTACTACCGACGTACTGCCGAAGAGCAGGAATCTGGGATTAATTTCAAAGTGATTCGTTATGCAGATGTATTATTGATGAAAGCTGAGGCAGCAAATGAAACTAGCCGTACTCCAGAAGCTATTACTCTTATCAACCGTGTAAGAGAGCGTGCAGAACTCAATCCTATAGCTGATAACCTTAGTCAGCAACAAGTTTTTGACGCCATTGTTCACGAGCGAAAAGTAGAACTAGCGGGCGAACAGGTTCGATTTGATGATATTATTAGATGGGGTATCGCAAGTACGGAACTTGCAGGAACCGGTTTCCAACAAGGTAAACATGAACTTTGGCCTATTCCTGATCGGGAAATTAGTGCCAATTATGCAATTAATCAGGAAGATCAGAATCCTGGTTATTAATTTGAATTGGTTTTCCATTGAAGCAACACTATCTCTTAGTGTTGCTTCTTTGTTTATATAAATTATATTTTTTTGACCCCTTAGACGTATGATTATTAGAATACAGATTATATCAAAGATTTTGATTATCGGCCTAGTGGCCCAGTTTATATGTTCTTGTGCAGAGACTGAGAAAAATCAAACTCCGGAGTTTGATACCGATTTTAAAGTCTTTGAAAGCCTCAGTGCAGAAACTACTGGAATCTCATTTATAAACGCCTTGACCGAAAATGATTCGCTTAACTATTTCACCTACAATTATATTTATATGGGAGGTGGCGTTGCAGCTGGAGACATCAATAATGATGGACTTATAGATCTGTATTTTACCGGAAATCAGGTGGAGAATAAACTGTATCTGAATAAAGGTAATTTACAATTTGAAGATATTACGATCCCTGCAGGAATAGCCGGGGATGAACGCTGGTACACGGGTGTGACTATGGCAGATGTCAATGGTGATGGTTATCTTGATATATACTGCTCTGTAAGCGGAAAGTTTGAACCGCGCACCAACCAGTTATTCATCAATAATCAGGATAATACCTTTACAGAAAGTGCTGCTGAATATGGTTTGGCTGATAAAGGTAGTAGTATACAGGCCACCTTTTTTGACTACGATAAAGACGGCGATTTAGATATGTATCAGGCTAATTATCCGCCTACTAAATTCAGTTCACCAACTTGGGTTTATGAGCAGTATATGCGCGATCCTTCAGACCTGCAGACAGATCACCTCTACGAAAATACTACCAATGGCTTTGTAGATGTAACCGATAAAGCCGGTCTGAGATCCTATAGTCTTTCCCTTAGTGCCACTATAGGAGATTTAAACAATGATGGCTGGCCTGATATTTATGTATCAAGCGATTTCAACTCACCCGATATGATGTTTCTCAATAAAGGCGACGGCACGTTTACTGAAGTCATTAAAGACGCTACCGCACAAACCGCCTTTTACGGTATGGGAGTTGATATTGCCGATTTCAATAATGATGGTCTGCTGGATTTCTTTCAGGCGGATATGGATGCTAAGATAAACCGGCGCAAAAAGGCCAATATGGCTAGTATGAATATTGATTTATTCTGGAGCGTGGTGGATGCAGGATTTCACTATCAGTACATGCATAATTGTATGCAAATGAATAACGGAGTTTTTAATGCGGAAGGTATACCTGATTTTTCCAACATATCTCGTATTACCGGAACTTCATCTACTGATTGGAGCTGGGGACCTTTATTTGCTGATTTTGACAACGATGGTCTTAAAGATTTGTTTATTACAAACGGTACACGTCGCGAAATTAATGATAACGACTATTTCAACCGTATTGAAGAGCAGGGAGGAATCGCTCAGGATAGTTTATTATTTTGGAGCCAAAATATTCCTGAAGAAAAGCTCGACAATTTTATGTTTAAAAATAAAGGAGATTACGCTTTCGAAAAGGCCAATGATTCCTGGAATATAAGTTTTAATGGATTTTCAAACGGTGGCATTTACGCTGACCTTGATAATGATGGCGATCTAGAACTGGTCACCAATAACATTGACGATCCGGCTTCGATATTTAAGAATAAATCTTCAGAGCGCTCAAACCATTTAAGAATTAAATTTAAAGGTGAAACTGCTAATGCTATGGGTATTGGTAATCGTGTTTATCTTAAAACAGGGGATTTGACTCAGATGCAGGAACTTACTCTTACCAGAGGTTTTCAATCTTCGGTAGCACCTGTGCTGTATTTTGGCCTTGACAATACAGAGACCATTGATGAGATCCGTGTGATTTGGACTGGTGGTAAAGAAGAAGTACTCCAGGATGTTGCAGTAAATCAGGAGTTGATTTTTGATGAAAAGAATGCTTCAGAATCAGATACGAGCACTCAAAAATCGAATGAAAACAGACTTTTTGCTCAGGCCGATGGTGAGCTGTTTCCAATCTATTTACATACAGAAAATAGCTATGATGACTTTAAAAATCAGGTTTTATTACCTCATAAAATGTCTGAATTTGGTCCTGCACTTGCTGTGGGTGATGTTAATAATGATGGGTTACAGGACTATTTTGTAGGAGCTGCTAAAGATCAAACAGCATCCCTTTTTATTCAGAATTCTCAGGGATTAAGTCAAAAAAACCTAGCCGCTTTTACCGAGGACAAAAGCTACGAAGACATTGATGCTACATTTTTTGATGCCGACGGCGATGGGGATCAGGATTTATATGTGGTTAGCGGCGGGTACGAATTTTTTAAAAATTCTAATTTGCTCAATGATCGACTGTACCTCAATGACGGCAAGGGGAATTTTACAGTAGCAGGAAACGCTTTGCCTGATTTACAAATTAGCGGCGCTAAAGTGTATGCCGAAGATTTTGATGGTGACGGAAAGCAAGATCTACTTGTTCTGGGACGTCAGACACCGGGAAAATATCCGCTTCCGGCCTCCTCATTTCTCCTGAAAAATAATGGAACTCCCGGTAACCCTAAATTTGAAGTAGCTAAAGATTTGCAACCCAAAGAATTCAAAGACTTAGGCATGGCGACGGCTGCTGCGGTTTCTGACTTCAATGGAGATAACAGACCGGACATCATTGTTGTAGGGGAGTGGATGCCGATTCGTTTTTTTGAAAATACTACAAAGGGCTTTGTTGAGGTTACGCAGATGATTCTATCAAATCAGGATACTACGGGCTGGTGGTGGAGTATCGCTTCGGGCGATTTTGATGGCGATGGCGATACCGATTATATGCTGGGCAATAATGGCTTGAATTACAAATACAAAGCCTCTGAAGACGAGCCTTTCGATATGTATGCAGGAGACTTTGACGACAATGAAAATGAAGATATCGTATTGGGCTATTACAACGATGGTAAGCAATACCCCTTACGCGGTAGACAATGCTCATCACAGCAAATTCCGGGTATCAAGCAAAAATTTAAAGATTACGCGAGTTTTTCGGAAGCAACGCTGGGAGAGGTGTATTCTGAAAAATTATTAAACAGTTCGTTGCATTATCAGGTAAAATCATTTGCAAGTATTTATCTGGAAAATAGAAATCGTAAGATGGTGATACATGAATTGCCTAGAGCAGCACAACTTTCTAGTGTAAATGGAATTGTAGTAAATGATTTTAATAATGACGGTTTTCTGGATGCAGTATTTGCGGGTAATCTCTACCAGTCCGAAATTGAAACCCCACGTAATGATGCATCGCGAGGAATTTTTCTTGCGGGCGATGGTAAGGGGAATTTCAAAGCACTCAGTGCTGCAAAAAGTGGGGTTTTTATACCGGGGGATGTAAAGAACCTTAGGACCTTTCAATTTGGGGAGACGTCCTATATTTTGGCGGCGAAGAACTCAGATTATTTGCAGGTTTTAAAACTGAATGAGGCTGATCAAAAAAAATAAATGTGTTTGATTCACACTAAGTATATTATTTCCTTACAGTCTCTTTATTAAGATTATAGTATGAATATTTCAAATTGCAAAACGGGTTTTTTAATGCTTTTTTTATTGGTTTATAGCGTTCCTTTTTATGCGCAGGAATACGTTCCGGTAATGAAAGTTGAAGACCGTCTGGAAGCTATTAAAGATCAAAATGTAGCCTATCAATGGTCTGAAATGGCAATACTTGGTACCGCAAACGATACTGATCGTATTGCCCCGAGACCCACGGTTACCTCCAGATTTTTGGCTTTGGTTTTTGTGGCTGTTTTTGATGCGTGGTCGGCCTTTGATGATGCAGCCATTCCGGTTTATATGGAAGCCTATGATAAATTTCCTGGTGACAAACAAACTCTGGCAAATAAAGAAAAGGCGATTAGTTATGCGGCGTATCACACCTTGCGGGAATACTATCCTTATGACAGCCTTCAGTTTAAAAAATTTATGCTGCATCTGGGGTATGACCCAAATGATGATTCTTTAGACCCAACTACACCCGCGGGAATAGGCAATCTGGCGGCACAGGCTACGATTAAGGCGCGGTATAATGATGGTTCTAATCAATATGGGGAAGTAGAAGGATTTTCGAAACCTTATTCAGATTATACAAACTATAAACCGGTAAATACGGTAGATCAGCTAAACGATTACGATCGCTGGCAACCAAAATATTTTACTAGTGATACCGGGGAAAAATTTGCGCCGGCATGCTTAACTCCCTATTGGCAACTGGTCAAACCCATTGCGCTAAGCAGTGCAGACCAATTTAGACCGGGACCACCGCCCAAAGTAGGATCAAAACGACTTCAAAAGGAAGTTGAAGAGGTCGTGGAATTACAGGCAAATCTGACGGATGAACAACGCGCTTTGATTGAGTTTATGCGGGACGGACCGCAGTCTGTACAGCAGGCAGGGCACTGGCTTAAGTTTGCTCAGCAAGTATCTAAACGCGATAATCATATACTTGATGAAGATGTAAAAATGTTTTTTGCCAATCAGGTCACTGCTATGGACGCATTTATAGCTTCCTGGGATTCCAAAATGTTCTACGACTCCGCCAGACCTTTTGCTTTGGTACATCACTATTTTAAAGATAAAGAAATCAAAGGCTGGAAAGGCCCCGGTTTAGGTACCGGAACCATTAACGGTGAAGACTGGAGACCTTATTCCCCATCAGCATTTCTTTGCCCTCCCTTTCCTAGTTACACATCCGGTCATAGTACCATTAGCGGAGCCTGCGCTGAGCTTTTAAAATTATGGACAGGGAATGATTATCTCGATATACAAGTAGAGATAATACCAGGCGCTTTGACAGAGCCTCAGGCGTTAGGAGAACCGATTGTACTTGATTTCCCCACATTCACCCAAGCAGCAGAAATGGCAGGAATCTCACGAGTTATGGGTGGATATCATATTCAGTCCGATAATATCGCAGGTCTCGAACTAGGGCGCAACGTAGCACATAAGGTTTGGGATTTTTATAACTATCACATTGGAAAAAATAACTAATAACAAAAATATTGAGCAATGCAGAATACCATCCAAATGATTAAAACATTACTCTTTTTAATTCTTGCACTATTAACTGGTTGTGTTTCAAAACCATTAGATGATAAGGGACTCAAAGAAATTGCTTCCTTTCCTATTGGCGGAGCTATCGAGATTAGTCAGGTAACAAAAGATAGTGCTTTGCGGAATATTATTATTAGAAACTTTAATAGTATTACGGCTACCTCAGATATGAAGATGTATGCTATTGCTCCCAGAGATAGTGTTTACAACTGGGAGAAGGCAGATAGTTTGGTAGATTTTAGCCAAAGGAATGATTTACGCCTTTTTGGTCACACGCTGGTCTGGCATTCGGGAACTCCACGTTGGGTATTTCAAAAAGCTTCGCAAGACAGTGTATGGCTCAGCAACTTCCTCAAAATCTATATTCAGGATTATGTAGGGCGTTATAAAGGAAAGGTTGCTGCTTGGGATGTGGTCAATGAAGGTTTAGATACTCAGGGCGGTGCATATAGAGAAACGCTTTGGTACAACAAATTAGGAAAGGAATATATCGCGAACGCATTTAGATACGCTCACGAGGCAGATCCTGATGCAGACTTATTTTACAATGATTTTAATCTGGAGCGGGATACAGCAAAATTAAACGGAGTTCTTAGAATGATCGAAGAACTAAAAGCTGATGAAGTACCCATTACAGGTTTAGGTGTACAAATGCATTTACGAATGGATATACCAGAAAAACTCATTCGTGAGAGTGTTCGTAAAATGGCCGCAACAGGACTTAAAATTCATTTTTCCGAATTGGATATAATTTTTAATACTCACGATGATTCCCGCGGCGGTGGCGAGCAAATATATAGCGAGGTAACTTCGGAAATGTTAGAACAACAAGCGCAGAAATATGAAATCGTAGCAAAAATCTATCGAGAAGAAGTTCCCAAAGAGCAGCAATTTGGTATCACATTTTGGGATTTTACAGACCGTGATACTTGGATCAATCCATTTTTTGGTCTGAATGATTGGCCGACAATTTTTAATAAAGAGCTCAAGCCTAAGCCTGCGTATTATGGCTTTCAAAAGGGATTGGCTGAATGATATTACTTCACCTCTGTAGGCAGTTTTCCAAATTCGGCCTTAAAGCATCGTGTAAAGTAAGATGGAGTTGAGAATCCAACCTTATATCCAACTTCACTCACAGATGCTACTCCTTGTTCAAGTAGTTCCTTAGCTTTTTCAAGACGGATTTTGCGAATAAACTCATTAGCTGTTTGACCGGTGAGTGCTTTTATTTTACGATACAATTGGCTCCGACTCAAGTGGAGTTCATCTGCAAGATTCTCAACATTTAATTTTGGGTCATCTATATTGTCATAAATATAGGTGATCACCCTCGAAATAAACCTTTTATCAACTGAAGTACTGTTAGATTTAAATTTAGTATTACTGAGCTCATTAAAATATTTATTAAAAAGTTTTTGCCTACTTTCAATAAGTTGTTTTAATTGGGAGCGTACAATCTTAATGCTAAAGGGTTTATTGATATATACATCCGCTCCAGCATCAAGACCTGCCAGCCAATCATCAGTTTGAGCCTTCGCGGTAAGCATCAAAATAGGTATGTGGCTGGTTTTTAAATCATTTTTAAGTTTTTTACAAAAAGTAACACCATCCATAGCAGGCATCAATATATCGGTGAGAATGACATCAGGAATCGTTTTTGAAGCGAGGTCTAATCCCTCTTGACCATTTACGGCTTCGATAATCCGATACTGGTCTTTTAGTTCCTCCTTGAGATATTTCCGTAATTCAAAATTATCCTCTACTATAAGCAAAGTAAAATTATGAGCTGAGGAATCGCTTGATAATTTGTTTTGTTCTTTACCCATTGAGGTAAAAGAGCGTTGGTGTTCTGGTTTTTCTAGCTTAGGAAGAATAGTAACAGTATCAGCCAATTCTTCAGCTGTAAAATGTGAATTGCCTAAAGCTAGATATATTTTAAAAGTAGTACCTAGATTTACTTCGCTCTCCACCTCAATTTTACCCTTATTCATTATTAAGAAACTACGAACGACCTCAAGGCCAATTCCTGTACCTCCATAATATTGCTTATTCATACCTTCCACTTGATAAAAAGGATCGAATACTTTATTAATTTCTGTTTTAGGTATTCCAATACCACTATCCTGAACTTGAATTTCAACTGCGTTTACAGGAGTTTGGGTAGAAATCTCCGGAAGAATTATAGGAACTTCAGTAGTTTTTAAATAAATCGAAACTATACCCTCATCTGGTGTGGCTTTAAATGCATTAGATAGTAAATTAAAAATGATTTTTTCAAGCATACCAGGATCTGCATAGACATAGAAGTCCTCGCGTTCTGCCGTTACATTAAGTGTGATATTTCGCTGATGCGCCTCCTCTTCAAAATGTGAAACAATTTGTTCACAAAAAGCATTGATTGCAATTTTTTCAACCTTTAAACGGGTTTTATTAAACTGAAGTTTTCTAAAATCCATCAGTTCGTTGATCAACCGTATAAGTCGCTCCGTATTTCTAAAAATACTCTTGTGCTTTTCTTCAATGGCCTGAGGAAAAGAGAAGGCCTTATTGGTAATTAGGTCTTCAATGGGATTTTTTATCAAAGTTAGCGGAGTTCTAAATTCGTGAGAGATGTTTGTAAAGAACTGTAGTTTTCTATTGTTTAACTCTTCTTCTTGCTGACGCTTATCACGCTCATATTGAATAAGCCGCTTCTCAGCAATTCTTTTTTGGGTGATCTTAAAAGTGATAAATGTCAATATTAAACCTAAAACTACATATATTACGATCGCCCAGCCTTGTTTATACCATGGATATAGTATATTGATCTTTAAGCTAATAGGGCTTTGAGTCCAAACGCCGTCATTATTAGCAGCTCGTACTTTAAAGGTATACTTACCCGGAGGGATGTTGGTATACGTCGCACTTTTAGAAGTTCCTACATAATTCCAGGAATTATCAAATCCTTCTAATAGGTAAGCATAATTAATATCTGAGGGTCTAGTGAAATCAATAGCTGCATATTCAATAGTGAAAACAGATTGATCGGATTTTAAAGTAAGTTCATCAGTTGAAAATAAAATTTCCTTTAATGGAGAGTTTTCCTTTTTTGGTAATACTTTTTCATTGAAAAGGCGAAGCTCTGAAAAATACAATAAAGGTTGTTGCAGATTAAGATTTAAGCTTGTTGGATCGAAGAAATTAATTCCATTATAACTTCCAAAATATAATAGGTTATCACCACTATTTAATACAGCATTGTTGTGAAAATCATTGGCTAGCAAACCATCATTTACTGTATAATTAATTACCTCATTATTTTTAGGATTAAATTTGGTTATGCCGTTATTTCCCGCTAACCACAAGATACCCTCCGAGTCACTTATAATAGAAGATATGGTCTGTTTTGAAATCTTTTCTTCAAACCATTGATAGGTGTTTGAACTGACATCATACTTACATAACCCTCCACCATCAGTTCCTATCCATAAATTGTTTTGTGCATCCATGTATAAGGACAATATATAGTACAGTAAACTATTGCTTTGCCTGGTGGCATACATCGCTTTATTCTTTGATTTTACCTCATATGCATCTCCTCTTTTTTTTACGGTAAATAAACCTTTAGTAGTGCCTACCCAAAGAACATCATTTTTATCAATTAGTATTTTGCGCACATCACAATTTGCAATTCCGGCATTTCTAAATACTTCACTGTCTAATCGCGTAAATTTGGAAGTCTTAGGATTATAGCTTTGTAATCCGGCATTAAATGTTCCTATATAAATAGTGCCTTGAGAATCTTCGGCAAAACAAATTGTACTTCTAGACGCTAACCCATCATTTGAAGTATAATTAATGAATTTGGAGGCTCCTTTCTCAAGATAAAATATGCCTGAATTCCAAGAACTTGCCCATAGGTTATTTTTACTGTCAAAAAATATGTTTTGAATATCACTACTGGTTAATCCACTTGCAACAGAATTATTAGGATCAATTAAGTGCGTATATTCTTGCTTCTGTGGGTTAAGGACATCTATTCCCCCACCATCCATGCTTATCCACAAGTTAGACTCTGGATCCTCTAAAATGCCGGTAACTGATGAATTTTGGAGGGATTCATTTTTATAAGGAATACTCTCAATATCTCTGAATTTATCATAATTAGCGTCATAAAAGCTAATGCCGTCACTATAATAACCCACCCATATACGTTGTTCTGAATCAACATATAAACTCCAAATAGAATTTGACTGTATTCTATTATCACCAAATTTATTGTAAGTATAGTTAGCTAAGGTCTTACCAGCGCTATCTAATATAAACAGGCCATCATTTTCAGTTCCAATTAAAAGTTTGTTGTGCTCAATTTCAGCAATGGATAAAATCCGCTTGTCAGTAATATGTAGTGCTCGGGAATCCGCTTGATGATTCCTTACATTAAGTCTGATAAGACCATCACTATAAGTTCCAATCCAAAGGGTACCTTTAGAATCAGTAAATAATTTACTCACGTGGGCCTTAATTGTAAATTCTTTATTCTTAACTAAGAATTTACTCCGATTAATAATTGCTCCATTTTTGTTCAATTCAAATAGGCCAGAGGAAGTACCAATGTAAAGTTTGTCATCAACAACACTCATACTATTGAATCGTAACCAATCACGATCTAATGAATGATCAAATGGAATAGTACTTAATCTATTAGTTGTTGTATTTAATTTATAAACCCCATTATTATGTGATCCCAAGATTAAGGTAGAATCATCAAGTCTAGCAATACTATGTATGGCTAATGGTTTAAAATTATCGCTGGAGGATAAATTTATATTTTCAAAATCATCAGTTTCCGGTCTATAACGATTGAGACCTTTCTCTGTACCGATCCAAATTGTGCCATCCTGATCTTTGTAAATAACGTGTACTAAGGAACTATTTAAGGAGTGCTTATTACTCCAAGATTCTTTATAAGTACTAAACGTACTACCGTCATATTTATAAAGTCCAGAACCATAGGTGCTAAACCATAGAAAACCATAATTATCTTGTGTAATCGCCGTTATAGCTCGTTTAACTGGTACATCTTTAACCTCTGTAAATCGATAATCACTAGTGCTTGGTTGCGCCTTAAGGCAGATTGATGCTAAGACCGCAATTATAAAGGATCCATATTTTAAATAATCTATCATATTTATGACCGACTTGTTATGACTACTACTTATTACCACGCTTGATTAAAGATAGCAAGGAGTATATACCAAAATTTTATACTGTTAGAGAAAATCGTTATTCGTTTTTTAAAAATTCATATTAAGAACTGTGCTTAGTTGTGTTTTGCATACTATGGAAGACAAACAGTTTGGAAATACTAAATCACACGAAATTTGATTTTTTTTTTAAATAATTTAAATGTAATCTCAACACTTTTTGTAAATTCATCCCATCTATACTTATAGTCTTTTTAACTATTTGGTAAATATAACCGCTAATTTTTAGAAATAAAACTAATACCTCCTTTTAATGAAATCTTTAATATATGTTTCCGTATTTCTATTAGTGTTTATAGCAAGGGCTCAGAATAAGACAATTGCAAGCCCTAACGGTAATTTAAAAGTGATAATAGATGTTATTGATGGGGGGGTAATTTATACAGTAAAATTCGATAATACTATTATAATAGAAAATGCTCCTTTAGGATTCAGAACAAAGAAAGCAGACTTCACAAAAAATCTAACTTTCGTAAATGCCATAAGCAGAAAGGTTTCTAAAACCTATGAGCAGGATAAAATCAAACAATCTCAGATTACTTATAATGCAAACACCCTTCGTTATACGGTAAAGGATTCTAAAGATCGCCAGTTTTCTGTTTTAGTTCAGGTGAGCGATAACGATATCGCTTTCCGGTATGAGATTGATAAATGGGGCGAGACCCGCGCTATAGTTGTAGAAAAGGAACTTACCGGTTTTAGCTTTCCGCAGGAAACTTCTTCTTTTTTATCCAATGCGATGCGGCCTATGACCGGTTTTGCGCGTACCGCTCCCAGTTATGAGTCTGCCTACACGGCAGACAAGCCCATAGCCGAACAAACCGCAGGGGGTGGTTATGTTTTTCCCGCACTCTATAAAGTAAAAGATGAATATTGGGTTTTGCTTTCCGAAACCGGTGTACGCAGTTTATACCCGGCTTCGCACTTAAGCGCGTATCAGGATGGTACTTTTTATATTGAATACCCCAATGAAAAGGAAAACAACGGTTTTGGCAGTAGCGGCGCACAATTAGGCCTCCCTGGTGTAACGCCCTGGCGTACAATTACCATCGGTAAGAGCTTAAAACCTGTGGTAGAAACCACTATCCCCTGGGATGTGGTTGAGCCACTTTATGAGCCTTCACAAGATTATGAATACGGTAAAGGCAGTTGGAGCTGGATCATCTGGCAGGATGCCAGTATGAATTATAAGGATCAAAAAGCTTATATCGATTTGGCCGCAACGATGGATTTTAAATACATCCTCATCGATGCCTGGTGGGATGAGCGCATCGGTTACGATCGAATGAAAGTACTTATTGACTATGCTGCTTCTAAAGATGTAGGTGTCTTTCTCTGGTACAACTCCAATGGGATTGTAAACGACGCTTTCCAGACTCCGCTTAATAAAATGAATACGTCTATTGAGCGTAAAAAAGAGATGAAATGGCTTCAGGAAGCCGGCGTTAAAGGCCTCAAAGTAGACTTTTTTGGAGGGGATAAGCAGGAAACCATACGCCTGTATGAAGATATTCTTTCAGACGCTAACGATTATGGATTGATGATCATTTTTCACGGCACCACTCTGCCTCGTGGATGGGAGCGGATGTATCCCAATTTTGTGGGGAGTGAAGCGGTTGTAGCTTCAGAAATGCTGGTTTTTGTAGAAGATGTGCGAAAAAAAGAGGCTTATAACGCTACTTTGCATCCCTTCATTCGCAACGCTGTCGCCAGTATGGAATTTGGCGGCGTGGTGCTCAACGACTACTTAAATAGAGGAAACAAATCCGGACAAAGACGGCTGACTACCGATGCTTTCCAATTGGCAACAGGAGTGTTGTTTCAAAATCCCGTACAAATGTTTGCCCTTACACCAAATAATCTGGAAGACGCTCCGCAGTTTGAACTTGGTTTTCTGAAAGAATTACCCACAACCTGGGACGAAACCCGTTTTATTGATGGTTATCCGGGGAAGTTTTCCGTACTGGCAAGGCGAAATGGAAACACATGGTATGTTGCGGGAGTTAGTGCCGAATCAGAACCTAAGAAACTGGAGTTGGATCTTTCTTTTTTGGGTGGTAGGATCGCGACCCTTATTAATGATGATAAAAACGCAGAAACTTTTACCAAAGAAATAAAGATTCCTCAAAACGGAAAACTAAACCTGACCATTCAGTCAGGTGGCGGTTTTGTAATTGTAAATGAATAAAACGATGAACCAAAAAAATCTTTTTCAACTGTTTGGCTTAATGGTTTTTTCTACGGTTTTCGCCCAGAATCCCATTATACAAACCAATTACACGGCAGATCCTGCACCTATGGTTTATAACGGAAAGGTATATTTATACACTTCGCACGACGAAGACGATTCTACGTGGTTTACCATGGATGACTGGCGCCTATATACCACAGAAGATATGGTAAACTGGACCGATCATGGTACGGTGTTGAGTTATAAAGCTTTTGACTGGGCCAAGCAAAATGCCTGGGCTCCGGTCGCTACAGAGCGGGGCGGTAAGTTTTATATATATGTACCTATCACAGACCGAAATGGCAAAAATGGAATCGGGGTTGCCGTGAGTGATAGTCCATACGGTCCGTTTATAGATCCTTTGGGCATACCGCTTATTCAGGAAAGTCAGGCAGATATTGACCCTGCCGTTTTTATTGATGATGACGGACAGGCTTATTTATTTTGGGGAAATCCGGTTTGTTATTACGCAAAGCTTAATGAAGATATGATCACGCTGGGAAGCGAAATTCAGCAAATTCCCAATACGATAGAAGCTTTTGGAAAGCGGGAAGGGGAACCTAATGAAAGACGTCCTACGACCTATGAAGAGGGGCCCTGGGTGTATAAACGCGACGGACTTTACTATCTCATTTTTGCCGCAGGTCCATTACCCGAACACTTGGGCTATTCTACCAGCAAAAATATCACGGGGCCGTATACCTACCAAGGCAAAGTGATGCCCAGACTGGGCGGGGCATTTACAAACCATCCTGGGGTGATAGATTATAAAGGGAAAACCTATCTGTTTTATCACAATGCGGCACTTCCCGGGGGTAGCGGCTTTACACGTTCGGTGGCTGTTGAAGAGTTGAAATTTGATAAAGATGGTACTATCCCGCAGCTTCAAATGACCGATGGGATTGAGAAAAGTCTGCAGGTTTTAAATCCCTTTATAAAAACGGAAGCGGAAACCATAGCCTGGTCTGAAGGCGTCAAAGCTCACGAAAATGAGAGTGTTGGTGTTTTTGTGACCGCGATGAAAAATGATGCTTACATCAAAGTAAAAGATGTTGATTTCAGAGCAAAAGGTGCAACCCGTTTTACGGCTCGTGTGGGAACCACCCACAACAGCGGTGTAAGTATGGAAGTTCGCCTCGACAGCAAAGAAGGACCGTTGGTAACCTCTTTTAAGGTGCCGATGACGGGAGGCGACGACCGCTGGGCTTTGGTATCTCAGGAGATCGAGAAAGTAAGCGGCGTGCACGATCTCTATTTCGTTTTTAAAGGAAAAGCAGCAACTAAAATTATGTTTTTCGATTACTGGATGTTTTCAGAGAACTAAATCCAATTACGACTATGAATATTAAGAGCAGCATTTTACTGATTTTTCTGAGCTTTTCGGCTCTTGCCCAAAAGTCCGATATGACGCTGCGTTATGATGAACCTGCAAAACTTTGGGTGGAAGCGCTTCCGGTTGGGAACGGCCGTCTAGGCGCTATGATTTATGGCGATCCAAATCATGAGGTTCTTCAGTTGAATGAAAATACGCTTTGGGCGGGGCAGCCGTATCGAAATGACAATTTAAATGCTAATGAAGCTCTTCCGCAGGTACGCAAACTTATTTTTGACGGAAACTATGCGGAGGCTCAGGATTTGGTCAACCAAAAATTCTTTAGCGGCAAAAGCGGAATGCCCTATCAAACTCTCGGGAAACTTCATTTGGACTTTAAAGATACTGGAGCAGTTACCGGTTATGAGCGCACCTTGGACCTAAAAACAGCTGTGGCGACCACGCAATGGTCGCGTGATAGTGTTGCTTATGAGATGGAAGTTTTTTCGTCTTTCCCTGATCAGGTTATTGTGGTTCAAGTTACCTCAAGTGAAACGGGAAAGCTCAATTTTTCAGTTTCTTTAGCCAGAGAGGAGCGAGCCACTTCTTTTGTTGGTGATGAACATATACTTCGTTTACAGGGAACTTCGAGCGATCACGAGGGTGTTACAGGTGCCGTAAAGTTTGAAGCTCAGGTAAAAGCAAAAACCAGTGGCGGAATTCTTTCGCAAAGCGAAAACAAACTGGAAATTACCAACGCAGATGCTGCCACTTTATATATCTCGATGGCTACCAACTTCAAAAGCTATAACGATATCTGCGGGGATACGGAAGCTAAAGCGATGTCTTTTTTAGACGCCGCTTCTCAAAAGGAATTTGAAGATTTAAAGCGTGCACATATAGCAGATTATCAATCCTATTTCAATCGGGTTCAATTCAGTCTGGGCGAAACTACTTCAAACCCTGAAACCACCGATGCACGCGTTGCTAATTTTAAAGACGGAACCGATCTGGCCCTGGTGCCTTTGTATTTTCAGTTTGGGCGGTATCTGCTCATTTCGTCTTCGCGCCCCGGCGGCCAACCAGCCAATTTACAGGGTATTTGGGCAAATGACTTAAAACCGGTCTGGGACAGTAAATACACCATAAACATCAATACCGAAATGAATTACTGGCCTTCTGAAAGCACCAATCTTTCAGAACTCCACGAGCCTTTGATTCAAATGATACGCGAGTTGTCTGAAACCGGTAAGCAAACGGCTCAAAAGATGTATGGTGCTTCTGGCTGGATGGCGCATCACAATACAGACATTTGGCGTATTACTGGTCCTGTAGATGGAGCTTTTTGGGGAATGTGGCCTATGGGCGGTGCCTGGCTTTCGCAGCATTTGTTTGATAAGTATGAATACACCGGCGATACGCAATTTTTAGATTCAGTTTACCCAATTCTGGAAGGTTCAGCGCGCTTTTTAAATGATTTTCTGGTAGAAGAGCCTAAGCATAATTGGTTGGTGATCGCGCCTTCCATATCTCCTGAAAATGCACCCTATAGCGATCATCCCGAGTCGGTTACTGCTGGAGCTACAATGGACAATCAGTTGGTTTATGATGTGTTTACCAAAACCCTGAGAGCTGCAAAAATTCTTAATAAAGAAAGTGAACTTTTAACTCAGATTAAAGCCAGCCTCAAGCGTTTGCCTCCTATGCAAATAGGCAAATGGGGACAATTACAGGAGTGGATGTACGACTGGGATAATCCCGAAGATAATCATCGCCATGTATCGCATTTATACGGCTTGTATCCTTCCAATCAGATTTCTCCCTATCGCACCCCTCAGCTTTTTGAGGCGGCTAAAACTTCTTTAGTGGCACGTGGTGATGAGTCTACCGGCTGGTCTATGGGCTGGAAAGTCAATCTGTGGGCGCGCCTGCTCGACGGCAATCATGCATATAAACTCATTCAGGATCAATTGACACCATCCATTCAGCCTGATGGCAAGCAAATAGGAGGGACTTATCCCAATCTTTTTGACGCCCATCCACCCTTTCAGATCGACGGGAATTTTGGCTGCACCGCCGGGATTGCCGAAATGCTGGTACAAAGCCATGATGGCGCCATTCATATCTTACCGGCGCTACCTGATGCCTGGGACAAAGGCACTATAAGCGGACTTAAAACCCGTGGTGGTTTTCAGCTAGATCTGGAATGGGAAAATAGCAAAGCGAAAACAATCAAAATCAAATCAGAATTGGGAGGTCTTTGCCGCATCCGTTCGTATGAACCTTTAAAAGGCCAAGGATTATCAGAAATTACTGGAGAAGTTGAAATTGGATTTTTCCAAACACCTGAAATCCCTGAACCCCTGATTGCAAATCCGCAGGAATTGACAAAGCCGGAACTCAAACCTGTTTTTGAATACGAATTGAATACACAACCGGGTAATATTTATATACTCACTCAAATTTAAAATCCTAAATAGATTATGCTGTTAATTAAAAAAACATATTGCTACGTCCTCCTGACTTTTATGATTTTACAGGGATCAGTATCTGTTGCCCAGGATTATCCTTATCAAAACCCTGCACTTTCGCCTGAAGAACGTGCTGAAGATTTGGTAAGCAGGCTCACGATTGAAGAAAAAGCGACCTTGATGTGCGACGTTTCTGACGCGATTCCACGTCTGGGTATCAAAAAATTTAACTGGTGGAGCGAGGCACTGCATGGTTTTGCAAATACCAATGATGTTACCGTATTTCCGGAACCGGTAGGGATGGCGGCTTCTTTTGATGATGAGCTCGTCTACAAGATTTTTGACGCTACCTCTGATGAGGTTCGTGCCAAATACCATCAGGCGATGCGCAATGGCGAAGAAAACAGGCGCTTTATGAGCCTTTCGGTATGGACGCCTAATGTGAATATCTTTCGGGATCCGCGTTGGGGTCGTGGTCAGGAAACTTATGGCGAAGACCCATACCTGACTTCACGAATGGGGGTACAGGTCGTCAAAGGACTTCAGGGGCCTGAAGATGCCAAATACCGAAAACTCCTGGCCTGCGCCAAGCACTATGCAGTACACTCGGGCCCCGAGTGGAGCCGCCACGAACTCAACCTAAACAGCATTTCACAGCGGGATTTATGGGAAACCTACTTGCCTGCGTTTAAGTCTCTGGTACAGGATGCCGATGTGCGTCAGGTTATGTGCGCCTATCAGCGACTGGATGACGAACCCTGTTGTGGTAGTGATCGCTTGTTACAACAAATCCTTCGCGATCAGTGGGGCTTTGAGCATCTGGTGGTTTCTGATTGTGGGGCGATTCAGGATTTTTTCACCTCGCATAACGTATCATCAGATGCCGTTCACGCTGCCGCGAAAGGGGTACGTGCCGGGACCGATGTAGAATGCCAGTGGAACAACCACAATTACAAACTCCTGCCCGAAGCCGTAAAACGCGGTCTGGTGCAGGAAGAAGAAATAGACATCCGCGTTAAGCGGGTGCTCAAAGGCCGTTTTGAGTTGGGCGAAATGGATCCCGATTCCATCGTGCCCTGGGCGCAGATTCCGGCTTCGGTGATCAATAGCGAAAAGCACCGCCAGCTCGCATTGGAGATGGCCCGGAAATCGATGACCTTACTTCAGAATAAAAACAAGGTTCTTCCGCTTAATAAGACCCTAGATAAAATCGCTGTGCTGGGGCCTAATGCTGATGATGAGCCCATGCTTTGGGGAAATTATAACGGTACTCCCGTGCGCACCATTACTATCCTGGACGGAATAAAATCTAAAGTAGGCGAGGAGCGCATCGTGTACGATCAGGCTTGTGATCTGGTGGAAGATAAGGTAACTGAAAGCTATTTTTCAAAAATTGGTATTGATGGCAAAAAGGGCTTTAAAGCGACCTATTGGAATACGCCCGATTACAGCGGACCGGTCATTGCCGAAACGTATATTACCAATCCGCTTAAACTCACCACTGCAGGGCAGCACGAGTTTGCTTCAGGCGTAAATCTGGAAGGTTTTTCAGCGAGTTACGTAACCGAATATACAGCAGATAAAGATGAGGAACTCGCGTTTAAATTTGGCGCTACCGGGCATTTTGAACTGTTTGTAAACGGAAAATCATTAAGACAAACCAACAACTGGCGAACGCTTCCTTCGACGCTGCCATTTCCCGTAGAAAAAGGAAAAACCTATAACATTGAAATCAAGTACGCCCAATTGAACAACTGGGAGGCCAATCTGGAGTTCAATTTTGGGAAAGAAATCCCGGTAGACTTTACCGGTCTGATTGCCAAATTAGAGGGGATTGATACGGTAATTTTCGTAGGCGGACTCTCCACCTTACTGGAAGGGGAGGAGATGCCGGTAAATTATCCCGGTTTTAAAGGTGGTGACCGTACCGATATCGAGCTTCCTGCAGTGCAACGTAACTGTCTGAAGGCTTTAAAAGAGGCCGGTAAAACCGTGGTTTTCGTAAACAATTCGGGTTCTGCAATAGGTTTGGTCCCCGAGACTCAGACCTGTGACGCTATTCTTCAATCCTGGTACGGCGGCGAATCGGGCGGGCAGGCCGTAGCTGATGTGCTTTTTGGAGATTACAATCCTTCCGGAAAATTGCCGGTTACTTTTTACCGCGATACCACCCAGCTTGCAGATTTTGAGGATTACGATATGAATGGTCGTACCTATAGGTATATGAAAGAAGAGCCGCTGTTCAAGTTTGGTTTCGGCTTAAGTTATACGACGTTTGAAATAGGCGAAGCAGCTATTCCAAAAACGGAAATCGCAAAAGGGGAGCCTCTCCAATTTACGGTTCCGGTTAAAAACACCGGGGATCGTAGCGGTACTGAAATCCTTCAGGTATACCTGAGGAAATTAGATGATGCCGATGGTCCCATTAAAACACTGAAACAATTTAAACGAATCGAACTTAAACCCGGCGAGCAACAACAGGTCGCCCTCGAAATAGTACCGGAATCGTTTCAGTTTTACAGTGAAGAAAAGCTTGAGATGGCCGCAGAACCTGGAGAATACCAGATTTTTTACGGCAACAGCTCAGACCAAGCCGACTTAAAAACATTCATCATTAACTTAAAACAACCGCAATTATGAAAAAACTCGCAGTACTTTTTTTGTGCCTGAATTTCTTATGGTCTTTTGGACAAGAAGCTGTCAGGGAAGATTTTAAACCTTCTACCTTAAACCAGCCCGGGCAGGAATACCCGATGGTCAACTCGCAGGGCTATGTGCGTTTTAAAATTAAAGCTCCCGCTGCTGATAGCGTTTCGGTAAGTCTGGGTCTGGGAGGCCGTGGCGGTACCAAACTCACTAAAAATGAAGAAGGTTTCTGGACCGGAACTACCGAAGGCCCAATGGATGAAGGCTTTCATTATTACCACCTTACCGTTGACGGCGGTACGTTTAATGATCCCGGAGCAAAAAACTACTACGGCTCGGTGCGCTGGGAAAGTGGAATCGAAATTCCCGCACACGACGAGGAATTTTACGCGTTGAAAGATGTGCCCCATGGTGCGGTACAACAGATCTTGTTTCCTTCACCCAGCACCAATACTTCACGTCGCGCTTTTGTGTACACTCCGCCGGGCTATCACTTGAATACCGATAAGGAATATCCGGTACTGTACCTGCAACACGGATGGGGCGAGGATGAAACCGCCTGGATGAATCAGGGGCGTGCTAATTTAATTATGGACAATCTGATTGCAGAAGGCAAAATTGAGCCTTTTATCATTGTGAATACCTACGGAATGACCAACGAAATTAAATGGGGTGGTATTCGCGATTTTGACATTAAATACTTTCAAACTGTTCTTACCGAAGAACTGATTCCTTATGTGGATTCACACTTCCGTACGCTCGATAATCCTGAAAACCGCGCAATGGCCGGCCTTTCAATGGGCGGAATGGAAACCCGAATGATTACGATGAACAAGCCCGGCCTGTTTCAGTATTACGGTCTCTTAAGCGGCGGAACGTATAGCCCGGAAGATTTAAAAGAACACAAAGATTTGAAGCTTGTTTTTCTGAGTGCCGGAAGTAAGGAAAATCCGGACCGGGTAAAGCAAGCTGCAAAAGCCCTGAACGACGCCGGAATCAAGGCGGTTTCTTACGTTTCTGAGGGTACCGCGCACGAATTTTTAACCTGGAGACGTAGCCTGTATCAAATGGCTCCACTTTTATTCAACGAATAACGTATGAAAACACTACAACACATTACCTGTCTTTTTTGGCTTGCCGGTCTCAGTTTAGTTCAGGCTCAGGAATACAAACCTTCGTCGGTAAATCAGGCCGGGAAAGCGTTCCCGCAGGTGAATGCCGAAGGCCAGGTGCGCGCGCAAATTTCAGCTCCCGAAGCTACTTCGGTTAAACTTGATATTGGCGGTGTCAAATACGAGATGACCAAAGACGCAGAAGGCGTCTGGACGGGCGAGTCGGCCCCTCAGGATGTGGGCTTCCATTATTACCAGCTCAATATAGACGGTGCTTCGGTACCTGATCCCGGAACCAAATACTTTTACGGTGCAGGCCGTTGGGGTAGTGGTATCGAGATCCCGGCTCCCGACGATGCTATTTTCGCCCTGCGAAAAGTCTCTCACGGAAACGTGGTGGAAAACCTGTATTTCTCCGAAATTACCCAGCAGTGGAGACGCAATTTTATCTACCTCCCGCCGGGTTATCTGACTTCAGATAAACGTTATCCTGTGCTCTATTTACAGCACGGAAGCTATGAAGATGAAACCGGCTGGTCTTCACAGGGTCACGCCAATCTTATTTTAGACAACCTGATCGTTGATGGGGAGGCGGAGCCGATGATTATCGTGATGGATAACGGCTACGCGTATAAGCCTGATGCACCTATAGAAGGCAGACCCGAATCGGTTTTTGAGGAGGTAATGCTTAAAGAAATCATCACGATGACTGATGCAGAGTTTAGAACCATTGCAGACCGCGAGCATCGCGCCATCGCCGGACTTTCCATGGGAGCTAATCAAACGATGCGCATCATTATGAACAACCTGGATACCTTCTCGTATTACGGTGGGTTTAGTGGTACGGCAAACTTCGGTATTGACGGCGCCATTGATGTAGATACCTTTTTAAATGGTGCCTTTAGTGATGGTGCACAGGTTGATGAGCAGCTTAACCTGTTATGGCTGGGACTGGGTACCAAAGAACCGGAACGTTTTCCGAAGACGATAAATGCCTTTGTTGACATGCTCAAGGCTCAGGAAATAATGTACACGCTTTACGAATCACCGGAAACCGCACACGAGTGGCACACCTGGAGACGCTGTTTGCATCAATTTGCTCAACAATTATTTAAAGACTAACCGAAAACTAAAACCTATGAAGAATTATATATTACTATTCGGTTTACTTATTCTGTCTTGCAGCACCGGTTGGTCGCAGGATGAAAACTTTCACATCTATCTGGCTTTCGGTCAGTCTAATATGGAAGGTCATGCCCGTTTTGAAGCCCGGGATACTGTGGTTAACGATCGCTTCAAAGTGATGCAGGCGGTAGATTGCCCCGATCTGGATCGTGAAAAAGGCAACTGGTACACCGCCAAACCGCCTCTATGCCGTTGTAAAACCGGTTTAACACCTACAGATTATTTTGGCCGCGAACTTCTTGAAAACCTTTCCGAAAAGGTAAATGTTGGGGTGATCAATGTGTCGGTTGGCGGTTGTAAAATTGAATTGTTTGACAAAGACAACTTTGAATCTTACGTGGAGACTTCACCAGACTGGCTAAAGAATATGGTGAAAGAATACGATGGCAATCCCTATGCGCGTCTGGTCGAAATGGCTAAGCTGGCTCAAAAGGATGGTGTGATCAAAGGTATTTTATTACATCAGGGAGAGTCAAACACCGGTGACAGTCTTTGGCCTAAAAAAGTAAAAGGCGTTTACGATAACCTCATCAAAGACCTGAAACTCGATCCTAAAAAGGTTCCGCTTATTGCCGGTGAACTTGTGAGTGAAGGGCAGGGTGGAGCTTGCGCCAGTATGAATCCCATCATCCGGACCTTGCCGGATGTGATACCGAATTCTTATGTGGTTTCTTCAGAAGATTGCGAGGCGATTGCAGATCATTTACATTTTTCTGCCGCAGGCTATAGAAAACTGGGCAGACGTTACGGCGAGCAGATGCTCGAGCTTTTGGGTTATCCTAAACTGATTAAAGAAGCTCCCAAGGGTTTTGATGTGCTTCAAAGCGAGATCAAACACGGAACTATAGACACCATTCAGTATCCTTCTAAAACGGTGAGAACAAACCGAAAAGCTTTGGTATATACTCCTCCCGGTTATACAAAAGGCAAGAAATATCCGGTGCTTTATTTGCTGCACGGAATTGGCGGCGATCATTTGGAATGGCTTAAAGGCGGGCATCCTGAAGTCATTTTGGATAATTTGTATGCAAACGGCGAGGCCGAACCGATGATCGTCGTGATGCCAAACGGACGCGCGATGAAAGACGACCGTGCTGTAGGTAACATCATGGCACCTGATAAGGTGGAAGCTTTTGCCACATTTGAGAAGGATTTACTAAACGATTTGATTCCTTATATCGAAAAGAATTATCCGGTGAAAAAAGACCGGGAGCATCGCGCCATCGCCGGTTTATCAATGGGTGGCGGACAGTCGCTTAATTTTGGCTTAGGTAATCTCGACACCTTCTCGTATGTAGGCGGATTTTCTTCGGCGCCCAATACCAAAGCTCCTGAAGTTTTGGTCCCCGATCCAAAAACAGCTCGTGAAAAACTGAACCTGCTGTGGATTTCCTGCGGAGATGCAGACCGTCTTTTGCGTTTTAGCGAACGCACTCACGAGTATCTGGTTGAAAATGATGTGCCTCATGTGTACTACATCGAGCCTGGAGATCACAACTTTAAGGTCTGGAAAAACGGACTCTATATGTTTGCCAAACTCATTTTTAAATCGGTAGATGAATCGCTTTTTACGAAATACAGTCTTCTGGGTACGCCCGCTTCGACCAATATGCGTAATGCAAAATATCCGCAGTTGATGCCGGATGGCAGTGCGATTTTCAGGCTGAAAGCTCCCGACGCCAAACGCGTACAGCTTGATTTAGCCAAAAAATATGATATGGATAAGAATACCGAAGGCGTCTGGGAAGTGCGTACCGATTCGCTAACGGAAGGATTACACTACTACTCGTTGTTGATTGACGGGGTTGCCGTTGCAGATCCTGCCAGCAAGACGTTTTACGGCATGGGTCGAATGGCCAGCGGGATTGAAGTCCCCTTTAAAGGCGATGATTATTATACTTTGAAGGAAGTTCCACACGGAGATATCCGAATAAAACAATACTATTCGCCGGTGCTGAACAGCTGGCGTCAGTTTTATATGTACACGCCGCCGGGCTACGAAAGCAGTAATGAAGAATACCCGGTTTTATACATTATGCATGGTGGAGGTGAGGACGAAAGCGGCTGGGCGATGCAGGGCAAAACCAATTTGATTCTCGATAATTTAATCGCTGAAGGCAAAGCAAAACCAATGATCGTAATAATGCCCGATGGTAATATGCCTGCATCAGCCTTTACGGAAATGGGCCTGCAAATGTTTACAAACGAACTTAAAGACGGTTTAATTCCTTTCGTAGAAAAAAGCTACAGGATTAAAAAAGGTTCTCAAAATCGCGCTTTGGCAGGCCTGAGTATGGGCGGAATCCAAACGCTTTTTACGGGTGTTCAAAATACCGATATGTTTGATTACCTGGGCGTTTTCAGCTCCGGTTGGTTTGCAAATGACGATTCCATTTCCGGGAAGCAATATGAGTTTATGCAAGAAAACGCAGACCAGATCAATGCTAATCTCAAAGAATTCTGGGTTGCGATGGGAGGACAGGAAGATATTGCTTACAACAATTGCAAGGTGATGCTGCAAAAGTTTGACGAGATGGGCATTGAGTACACCTATTCGGAATATCCGGGTGGGCATACCTGGCCCGTATGGCGTAACAACCTGTATACTTTTGCGCCTTTGCTGTTTAAATAAGCACGGAATATTATGGTATTTAAAAGACTTTCAATAAAACAGGTTCTTCTGGCTATAATCTTGAGCATTCTTGGTCATTCCGGCTATGCTCAGCGTGTTGAATTGACCTCACCTAATGATAAAATAAAGGTGTCGCTATTCAATACCCATGAAGACGCTCAAGGCGACTGGTTTTTAAAGGTTTTTTACAATGCTGAAATTGAACAGGTAGAGATCATCCCGCAAATAGAATTGGGATTGGTACGTGACGATCAGGATTTCGCATCGGGTCTTCGTTTTATTAAAGCCGAAAAACCGAAGTTGATTCAGGAAAATTATACGATGGTGCACGGAAAGTCACACAAGCGTGAAAATGAAGCGAACGAAGTACACGTACACTTTAAAAATGTACAGGGAATTAAGTTCGACCTTATCTTAAGAGCCTATAATGATGGATTGGCTTTTAGCTATGCGTTTCCTGAAAAGTCAGATAGGCAAGTTGTGACTGAAGAAAAGACTGCCTATACCATTCCCGATAGCACGGTGCGCTGGCTGCAAAAGTTCAATCCGGCCAACGAAGGCTATTACCGAAAATCAAATTATGCAGAAGCACAAAACGATTGGGCGTATCCTGCTTTATTTCACACCCCAGACACAACAGCATGGTTTTTAATTCACGAAGCCAACCTGATGCGTAATTATGCGGGCACCAAATTGAGTAATGCTGCAAACCCTCGGAAGTATGCACTAACGTTTCCCGATGACTGGAACGGCAGGGGGCAGGGAGAACGGCTTCCAAAAATATCTGGACCCTGGCAATCTCCCTGGCGGGTAATTATTATAGGAGCACTTGAGGATATCGTTGCTTCAACGCTGGTTGAAGACGTTTCAGAACCCAGCGTTATTAAAAATACAGATTGGATCAAGCCCGGGCTGGTTAGCTGGAATTATTGGTCAAGTAATCACGGCACTAAAGATTATCAGGTAGTAACGCGTTTTGCAGACCTTGCGGCAGCTATGGGATGGCGCTATACCCTTCTCGATTGGGAATGGGATGCGATGGGCAATGGCGGTAATTTGGAAGATGCGCTCAACTATATTCATAGTAAAGGGGTGACCCCTTTAATGTGGTACAATTCCGGCGGGGATCATACCTGGGTGGGTGCCACGCCTAAAGATCGTATGCTTACGCACGAAAATCGGGTAGCTGAGTTTACCAAACTGAAAAAGTTGGGAGTTGCAGGGGTGAAGGTTGATTTTTTCGAAAGCGAAAAACAGGATATGATCAATTATTATTTGGATATTTTGGAAGATGCTGCTGCCTTTGAGATGCTGGTTTATTTTCACGGAAGCCTGGTGCCCCGTGGTTGGGCGCGTACCTATCCTAATCTGATGACCTACGAATCTGTACGGGGTGCTGAGTGGTATAACAACGTACCTGATTTTACCTTTGAAGCTCCAGCACACAATACCATTCTTCCGTTTACCCGCAATGTGGTGGGTTCTATGGATTATACACCGGTTACGTTCACCAATTCGCAGCATCCTCATCTAACTTCTTACGGTCACGAGTTGGCTTTGGGCATTGTTTTTGAATCGGCTTTACAGCATATGGCAGACCGCCCCGATGGCTATCTGGAATTGCCCGATGCGGCTAAAGTCTTACTCAGAAACCTTCCGGCAAGTTGGGATGCGGTTCAATTGCTTTCCGGCTATCCCGGTAAGGATGTGGTTTTGGCCCGAAGAGTTCAAAATAATTGGTACATAGGAGGAATCAATGCCGAAGACCGGGAAAAAAGCTACAAGCTTTCGTTTTCGTTTTTACCCAAAAACGCGTCCTATCAATTAACCTTAATCAGCGATGGAGAACACGATAAAAAGCTGAAAACTGATTATCGGGTTATTGATGATTCCACAGAGATAGATATTAGAATGTTGCGCCGTGGCGGATTTTCAGCCTATCTCGAAAAAGTAGATTAACAGTTCACCAAAACTTTAAAATGAAAGCCGAGTTTAGGACAAAAGCTTATCGTATAGCCCTGTTAAACAAAAGGTTTTTGGCGATAAATGTTTTTAAAAAAATGATCAAAATAACTATAAACTGTCATCAGTCTTAATTATGAAGAAATTAAAATATGCCCGTTTAAACTTGCTAAAAGTTGCTTTATTTCTACTCGCAGCAACGGGAATGCAATCACAGAATTATATAGCGGAAACAACAGGTACTAGTCAACCTGCTGTGCATAATGCCTTGGGAAATCCGTATCTGCCCCTATGGGAGCATCTGCCGGATGGTGAACCGCGGGTTTTTGAAGATCCTGACAATCCCGGAAAATACAGGGCATACATTATAGGTTCCCACGATGTGCGATATACCAGTTATTGTGGTCCTGATATCAGAATATGGTCTGCACCTGTAGAAAACCTTTCGGAGTGGAAAGATGAAGGCCCCGTATTTACCTATCAGGTTGATGGAGAATGGGATGTGATGTATGCTCCTGATTTGGTTGAGGTAAAAGATAAAGACGGGAATAAAACCTATTACCTGTATCCGCACAGCCGGGGTTATAACCGGGAAGCCATGGTGGCCAAAGGAAGCCGTCCGGACGGTCCGTTTACGCCCATTAATCTTACCGAAGACGGAAAAAGAACAGTTCCAGGAAGTATTTTGGGCTTTGATCCTGCCATTTACATAGAATACATTGACGACCCGGCTGATCCGGATTATGAAATAGGATTTAGAGCTTACGGCTACTGGGGTTTTCAGAAATCTTCTGCTGCACAACTAGATCAAAATACCATGTATTCCTTAAGACCGGGGACCGAAATTATAGAGCGTTTGTTACCGGCAAGTCGCAGGTACGGCGTTATACGTGATCCTGAAGGAACATCGTTTCCAAAAATCTATGAAGGAGAGGATTTAGGTAGTTTTAATTTCTTCGAAGCTTCTTCCATTCGTAAAGTGGGCAATAAATACGTTACGGTTTTTAGCGGATATTCAGGACCTGATTACGGGGTGGGAAGTTCAAACTCCACCTTGCGCTATGCTGTGGCCGATTCGCCATTAGGCCCCTGGAGAAGTGGCGGGGTTCTGGTTGATTCACGCGCGCCGGTACTCAACGAAGATGGGACGGCTATTCAGACCACTTATTCCGGTCACAATACCCACGGAAGTATTGAAGAGATAAACAATCAATGGTATGTTTTTTACCATCGCCCACCGCGCGGTTTCGGCTTTGCCCGTCAGGCAATGGTAGCACCCATCACGGTCTCCTGGGATGAAGAATCAGTAGAAGAGGGTGGCTCCGTTTACCTGCGTGGGTACGATCCTTACGCCCCCGATGAGATTTGGACAGCAAAAGCTTCAGATGATTTGGAGTACAAAGGTGCTGAGGTTACTTCGGAAGGATTTCATATTTATGGGCTTGATCCGTATCAATACTATTCTGCCGGTTATGCATGTTACCTTTCTGATATAAGCATTCAGCAAGACGCCTGGGATATATGGGATAACCATATGCCTATATCCGGTTTAAAAAACGGTCACGTCATTGGTTATAAGTATTTTGGATTTGGTGGATTGGCGGAAGACCAGAAAGGTGTTACAGCTTTTAAAGGTACAAAAGAAGGCAATGAAACCGTGTTCAATCTTTTCCTTAAACCACAAACAGCAGAATCCTTCAAGGTACAGGTTTGGTTAGATGGTCCCTGGGATAATGCCATCTGGAACGGAAAGCAAATAGGAGAAATTACTGTTCCGGCTAATACTGAAAACGAGATTACGCAATTTACACTTGATGTTTCCGAATTTGTGGACAAAGTGGATAAAAAGCATGCGCTATTCCTCAAGATAGTAGGGCCTGAAGCAGAATCGCTCGGGGAGCTTGTCGGGCTTGGTTTTAGTTCTAAAGACAAGCCGATTGAGCGTCCGGTTGTTCCTAAGGTATTCATCTCTGCAAACGACAATGCACTTGACTTACCCGAAACTCCGGTGAGATCGACCAAAAATAACGGCATTACAGGCTACGATATTTACGAAACGAGTTTTAACTTAGAAGATACTACCTCAGTTCCTGTAATATCTGCAAAATCGGACAACCCGGAAGTTAAAATTGCTATCACACAGGCATCATCTGCTTCAGAAAAAGCTGTTGTTAAGTTTGATTACAACGGCAAAGTGAAAACCTATTATGTAAGGTTTGACTAGTCTAGCCACACGATTTATAAATACCAAAAATTAAATACTCATATAATGAAAAAACAAAATCTAATACTTGCGCCGGCACTGGCGCTGATATTGAGTCTTACGAGTTTCGACTTAAAAAAGGAAAGGCCAGAGCCACCTAAAAAGGGAGTTCCAATATTCTCTAATGTTGTATATGAAGGAAATGATGCTGTCTACAATGAAAATCCGCTAGAGGCTAATGAATTTTACAATCCCATTCTTCAGGGATGCTATCCTGATCCCGCGATCACCCGCAAGGGAGACGATTACTACCTGGTAGCTTCGTCATTTGCCATGTTTCCGGGTGTGCCTATTTTCCACTCGAAAGATTTGGTGAACTGGAAGCAAATCGGTCACGTTTTAGACAGGGTGTCGCAATTGGATGTACACGACACCGGGATCAGCCAGGGCGTTTACGCACCGGGAATTACCTACAATGAAAACAACGATACCTTTTATATGATCACAACTGCTTTTGCAGGTGGTCTGGGTAATATTGTAGTCAAAACCAAAGATCCGATGCAGGGTTGGGGCGAGCCTATCAAACTGGATTTTGCCGGAATTGACCCTTCGATCTTTTTTGATGATGATGGAAAAGCCTATGTGGTGCACAATGATGCGCCTAATAAAGGAGAAGAATTGTATCAGGGTCACCGTGTAATTAAAATTTGGGAATATGATGTTGAAAAGGATCAGATCATCAAAGGGACCGATAAGATCATCGTAAACGGAGGTGTTGATTTGGCTGATAAACCTATCTGGATTGAAGCACCACATCTCTACAAGAAAGATGGCAAATACTTTTTAATGTGTGCCGAAGGAGGAACCGGTGACTGGCACAGTGAGGTGATCTTTATGAGCGATAATCCAAAAGGTCCTTTCGTTCCTGCACCAAGCAATCCCATTTTGACACAGCGTTATTTTCCGAAAGATCGTGAAAACAATGTGGACTGGGCAGGGCATGCAGACATTATTGAAGGACCAAATGGTGAATGGTATGGTGTTTTTCTAGCCATTAGACCGAATGCAGCCGGCCAGGTAAATACAGGAAGAGAAACCTTTATTCTGCCGGTTGACTGGTCAGGAACCTATCCGGTTTTTGAAAATGGTTTAGTGCCTATAGAGCCTACTTTAGAACTTCCGGAAGGAGTGGAGAACAAGACCGGAAAAGATGGGTATTTTCCTAACGGAAATTTTACGTTTAAAGAAGATTTCAGCGCAGACAAATTGGATTATCGCTGGATTGGCCTTCGTGGTCCCCGTGAGGCTTTTATAAAGCAAACCAAGAAAGGTTTGGAAATCGAACCTTTTGAAACAGAAATTACCGAATTGAAACCCACTTCGACGTTGTTTCACCGTCAAATGCATAAGACGTTTAGTTTTAAAACTGATTTAACTTATACGCCAAAATCGGATGAAGATTTTGCAGGTATAACAGCTTTACAAAATGAGCGATTTAATTATGCATTCGGGGTGACAAAAAAAGGCAAGGAGTACTATGTTGTATTGCAGCGCACCGAAAAAGGGAAGTCAACGATTATTGCCAGTGAAAAAATTGACTTAGATGGTAAACTTTCATTAAAAGTAGAAGGGGATAATGCTGATTACAAATTCAGTTATGCAACTGACGGAGCTACTTATAAAACTTTAGGTGGAACTGTAAGCGGAGATATTCTATCTACCAATATAGCCGGTGGTTTTACCGGAGCTTTGATGGGGCTATATGCGACCTCTAATAATTCCATCGAACCTTAAGCTTATTTCAATGAATAACCCAATACTTCAGAGATTTTACTTACTGAAGTATTGTTGTTAAATATGATGAAAAAAAATATCACTATACATGAATTAGCTAAAAAATTAAATGTATCTGCTTCTACCGTATCCAGAGCTTTAAATAATCATCATTCTATATCTGAAATTACTGCAGCAAATATAAGAAAAGAAGCGAGTAAACTAGGTTATAGGCCTAATGCTTTAGCTGTTGCATTAAGAAAAAATAAATCAAATATAATTGGAATTTTAGTAAATGATATTACAGATTATTTCAGTTATAATCTGGTTAGTAAGATTGAAGAAATCTTAAATTGTAGAGGTTATACAATTATGATTCTGCAGTGTTTAGATAATTTAATAGACGAAGAGGAAAATGCAAAATTATTGCGTGCTCATAATATTTCAGGTTTAATTATAGTTCTCGGTACAAAATTGTCAAACGTCAAGAATTATGAAATTTTTAAAGACGAAGAAACTCCACTAATTTTAATTAGTCAAGAGTGTCTAAGTATTAAATCCTTGACTATTCAGGTTGACTATTTCATCGCAGCACGAAGAGTGGTTAATCATTTTTTGAAGGAGGGATTTTCTAAATTAGCATTTTTATCAGATTCAAAAGAATTATTGTTGCGTAACCAGAAATATGATGGTTTTATAAAAGGATTAATAGATAATGGTTATAAGGTAGAAGATAGTAGAATAATAAAAGTAGACTCCTGCAGTCAAAGTTCTGCATATAAAAGCTTTGAAAAGCTCTGGAAATCCTCATTTAGGCCGGATGCTATTTTTTGCACTGATGATTATTGTGCTTTAGGAGTTATGCAATATGCTAAAGAAAATAATATTAAAATACCAGAAGATTTATCAATCGTAGGATGCAATAATTCTGATTTCACCTCTATTGTAGAACCCCCTCTTAGTACCTTAAGTTACCCTTCACAAGAAATCGGAGAATTGGCTAGTACTTTAATTATTGATTGGGTTGAAGGTAAAAAGGTCTTTAATAAATTAAACTTAAAAATAGTAGTAGAATCAATTTTGATAGTTAGACAATCCTCAAAAATAAGTACTTAATTTGATCGAGTTATAAAGTAATATTATATTGAGGAGGTCAGAGGAGGTCAGAGGAGGTCACGGTCAACAATTTCAGATTTGATTATACAAAGCCAGGTATAATGCAGCTTGCCAGATTAGTTCGAATCCTGTCGCATCTATTCACATATTAGAACATATATTTTGAACAATGCAATTGGGATAAAATGATGTTATACCAGAGTTCGTTTCTCATTTTCGAATGCTTGTAGATATGCTAGTGATGAAATTTTATATTAATGCATTTTTAATGTATTAAAAGTTTAATTTTGAATTTAGAAAGCTAAAACCGTTTTCAGTGATGTCTGATTTGATGTCCTGTTTGAAATTTATAAAAGTAAATTACTGTATATGAGTGGTTTGTTTTGATTTATTCAATCCTGCCACCCCGACGAACCACTTGAAAGTGGTAATCAAAAACCTGTTAGTTAAAAACTAACAGGTTTTTTTGTTTTAAGGTAGATCTGATCTATTCTACTTTTAAACCTGCAGTTAAGTCATTTAAAATGTAAGCTTCCCTTCAAACCGAACTGTTTAGAAGTATAATAATTCTTAAATTTAAACAGTATGAGACGAAGCAAATTCACACCTACACAGATTGCAAAAATTTTAAAGGAGTTCGACAATGGTAAAA
>Ga0208449_1000095_pt1 | contig 84679 bp, 106 predicted proteins | sample MalvireepMed_s17_FD_184247 | JGI IMG/M metagenome (GOLD analysis project Ga0208449, IMG submission 184247) | Marine viral communities from the Global Malaspina Expedition - Malaspina viral metaG DeepMed_s17 (SPAdes) (version 2) | ecosystem: Environmental > Aquatic > Marine > Oceanic | place...
CTATTAATATGGTCAGTTAAATTATGTAGTCTAATATTACCTTCTGAATCCTGTCTAGCATTAGCCTTAATTCTTTCCCCATCATCATTCGTATGATACGATACAAGTTCTGCACTTAAAGTATCGGTCGGCAAATCTATAATCCCATCTGTACTTAAATTATATTTCTTAACATAGGTGTTACTAGCCATCCCTCTTAGTTGAAAGTCTGTGATATTTCTTTCTAAGATAAACAGAGAAACCTCTGTATCTAGACCACTCTCTCCCTCTAGATCGTTGACTAGAGATTCTCCTGCCATTAGCAGCATATGATTAACTGCATCTAGCTTAGTTATTGCACCCATGTTATCTCCTTTTAAAAAGACTTAAGTCCCCCCAGAGGGGGGACTTAAGCATCATTGCTAATTAAAGCAAGTATTACGCATCTGCATATTCTGCAGCCATACCCCAAGCACCTCGCAATTTAGTACGAGTGTCTGAAGCTGAGCCAGAACCTGAAACTGTTGTATCAAGAACTGCACAAGCAAGTTCTGGACGCAGTGTTCCAGTACCAGACATCATTGAAGCAACCGTGAAAGTTGTGTTACGACGTACATCGTCAACATTGTCAACTTTCAATCCCTGTAGTTTCAATGAAGCTACGCAACCTCGTTGCCACAAGATTGCTTTACAAGCTCCGCCTTCGTTAGCCGTAGTTGGTGTACCTGTAAACTTAAGATTATATCGACCTTCGCCAATATTGTCCGCAGATGCAACATAGTTGCTGAACGGACCGTGCATTGTCTTACAGATTGTGCAACCCATATAGGTTAACAGTTCTGAAAGCTGTGGACGACCAGCTAGGGATGAACCCAAGCCATCGTAATCTCCACCAAACATCTTAGCTGTTGGACCATTGACTGCCCAAGTTTGTATTGCTTCATTTGTATCTACTACGTTACCGTAACCAAGATCCAAGTAATCACGAGCAACACCCAGAGCACGAATGCTTTGGAATGCAGCTGGAGTTACCGCACAATAAACACCTTCAGTACCGATGTTATTTTCTTGCAAATAAACCATCCAGTCCTCAATATGCTTAAGAAGCAAGAGGGCTGCATCAGTTTCGTTGGTGTCACCACCAGCATCACCTAGGTGTTCGTAAGTAGTACTACCAAATGGATCCTTAGGTGTTAACGAAGCTCTAGGATCATTTGTTAGTTTGTCTTCAGCACAAGCACGAGCAATGTAAGCAGCAATTTGCTTATCGCGTGCGTTAGCTAAAGTCATACCAGCTTGACGAGCAAGCTCTGCACGATACTCCCATTGAGTTAACATCAAGTCAATGTTGTCAAGTTCAAAGTGAGCAGCTATAGGACGCTTATCCAAGTTAATCTTGAATGTTGTCGCTGTAGCATTGTGGCCACCGATGAGTTCTTCACCAGCACCCCATGCAGTTTTCAAGCTAACAGTACCAGTGATGGGAAATTCCATCGCAGCACCACTTGAAATAGTTCGGGAATCTACCATTCCCTCAAATTTGTTGTATTCATCGTAGGCATGAATGACTTCTCCCGACCAGATTGGAAGCCAAAGCTTACCTGGGGGGTTTGAGTCAGAAGTCAAGTTTGTTACGTTGGTTCGGTAAGGCAGTCCTACTGCCGTTACGTCATGACCAGTTGTACCATATGACATAATTATGTCTCCTTAATAAAAAGTAATATATTACGGAAATAATTTCTGACACTATAAAGAATTACTCTTTCGAGTTCTCTAACATGCGGATAGTTCATCTCATACAGTATCCATTGTCTCTGTTAGGAGAGGGATCTCTGTATATTTAGCGTTCTCCTCTTTTGTAAGGTCCGTACCTTACGCTGGCAAGGAATTGAAATCCGTGCGTTGCATTCTCTGTTCCACAGCCTGTCGGTAAGCTGGTTCTAGCTTAAACCTTGGGTTGTTGCGGTCTGCAGTGAATTCACGCTTGGTTTTATATCCCATATAGCCAGTATCAGTAGCAGCCACTTGCCCCATATTAGCATTAGACATTGGCTCTTGTGCTTGTTCTGTTGCAATTGGTCTGTTATTGTACATTGATTCTAGTCCTCTTAGAGTTACCTCATAAGAAGAACCAGCAAGTCCCATGTTAATATGAGCTTGATCTTCTTTGCTTAAATTAGTTTCAGCCCAGTTAAATATTTGTTCTAACTTATCGTCACCACCTACTACCTCTGCAGCAGTACTATAAGCTTCTCTTCTCTGAGATTTTTGACCATCAATAAATGTATCAATAACCTCATCAGGATAACCCGTAACCTCTCTGATACCTGCTCTAGTATTTTCAGATAGATCTCCCATTACACTCAACTCTTGTCCCCATGCATGCCACATTTGTGCTGTAACATTAGACGGAGCAATATTAGGATCTGGTAGATCTCTTTGTAAGTTAAGACGAAGTTCTTCATCTGTCTGAGGTCTCATAGGAGCCTGTTGTTGTTCTTGCACAGGCTCTCGGTAGTTAGGGTTTTCAGTTCCTTGCTCATTATAAGTTCTTTTTAGGTCTGCAATTTCTTGTCTAGCTTGGGTATACTGTCCCTGTGCAGACTTAAGAGAATCAAACCAATCTCCAGCTGTCTTAAAGTTTTCTGGAATTTGTGTGCCTTGGTTTTGTACATGCTGTTCAAACCTAACACGCTCTTGTTGAGACTGCATATCAGTTACAGGTGTAGTAGTAGCATTTTCCTGCATGTCTGCTAACCTAGCCTGATCTTCTGTCGGTTGTATTGGTTGTTGATAGTCTTGTTGTTCATTCATACGTTAATCTCCTTACGATTATTCTGCTCCCCAGAGTCAAAGGATTTTTATTAGGAGGCTCATGCCCCCAGAAATTACAATAGCAATACCTGCAGCCCACGTAGCTGCTTTAGTTTGTAGTACGACTATATTACGCTCTATTTTTGCCAGTCTTTTATCCATAGATTCTAATCTTTTATTGGTTCTTTCTAGTTCATTTATAACTAATCTCTTATACTGATCCCAACCATTAGTGCCTTCAGAATGTGTTTCCCATGGATTTTGTGGTGGCATAAAACTTATTCCTCGTACAAGGCTACGATATTAGTAGCATTAGTGTTAGTAGCCATAACTTTAGTGGCAGGGGTCATCTCTATAATACTACCAACAGCCCTTTTTTTAAGAACTGTAGTTACTCCGTCCAATACTACAGCCACATCAGCTTTTTTAGCATTGAACCACTTGTCTGTTAAATAATCATAAATAACTCCTCTTTCTCTAGCACTTAAATTTTTCTTCCATATTAATATTTCAGCAATCTCTCCATCCATACCTTGTCCATAAGTAGGAGTAGTATCTTCTAGTCTTTGTCCTATATAAAGATCATCAGTTCCAGTAAGGTCTTCGGTATTAGATACAGAACTACCATCAGTAGCATTATTAAGATATAGTTGTAGAGTGTTTACCGAATTCCTCTGTACCCCCACAACATACCAAGTACCTGTACTTAGTGTCGCAGCACCTACTGCATCATTACCAGAAACATGGAACTTCATAACACCATCATCACAAATCCATGTCCATTCAGACGAGTGTTTATCCTTAGCCATTACAGCCGAATTGCCATTCACAGCATCAAACTTAACTAACGCTATCATTGAAAAGGCACCAGTAAAATCAAAATCAGCATGGTCGTCTACCTTAAACCCATCATCATTTGCTCCAGCCCTATCAAAATCTATAGTGGCTAATCCATTAGTAGCAGCAATACCAGCCTCTACATGAGGAGCGTTTGTTATTGCTGCATTATGACTATTGCCAGACTGATCAGCCCATGTGGATATAGTAGTTCCTGATGATACAGCTACCCCAGCATTAGCCTTAAGCCATAGCTTGGGACTGTGTAAGTCACCTACAACTACATTAGCTTCAAAGTTTCCATCTCCTACATATAATGCACTAAAGAACGGTTCTTCTCCAGGACCGTAAAGAGTACTATCGCTAGGAGTAATAGCCGAAGCACTAGAATACCCCTTTTTACCGCCATCTTGCATTGGAAAACTAGGCATGTTTATGGATCCGCCCTGGTTACTACATCAATACCTGTACTCAGTGCTACACAATCGGTAACTGTACTATCTGTATGTAAAGCTTTGAACGCAAAGGGATATATAGTACCTTCAATAGCATTCTTAAACTCTACTGCTACAGTATCATTAAGAAGAATTAGATCCATATCACCAGCAACTCCTACGTATATACCATCTGGATATACCTTACGAGCTGTAGTGGGGTTTCCATCAGCTCCTGTAAAAGAATATGCTTCTGTGTACTCAAAAGCGTGTAATGATGTACCGCTTCCTTCTCCATCATCATCTGGTACAATAGCTTTGGCTCTTATATATTTTTCCATTGACATTTTATTTCTCCTTTAAGACTTCTTGTATGCCACTTTAAATTTTGCTGTAAAGGAAGAGCCAAGATTTAAGTTAGTATTATTAACAACCAATCTAAACCACGGAGCTACAATATCTGTAGCATCTACCAAATACAATTTATCACCTGTAACATTAGGTTGAATATCATTAGCTATTCTTACTCCAGAAATAGCAGATCCACTTCCACCAGTAAAGCTTACAACTGTAGCATTAGTAAGAGCATCAGTAATAGTTGTATTACCTACATCTCCAGCCACTAATTGAGTAACAGTTAGCTGACCTGCCCCATCGTTCTGAGTAGTAATAGCTCCATTGTGTCCAGCAGTAGCTGCTATGCAAGCAGCTAAAGATGTAACAGCACTAGTGAACTCACCGCCTGTAAAGCTAGTACTAGTAGTATTAGCAAGATTCTCGGTAATAGTTCTATTTCCATCAGCTCCTGCAGTAGCTTGGGTTAACGTAAGACCGCCAGCCCCATCATCAACTACAGTGATCTTACCAGCATGTCCACCAGCGTTATCAATAGCTAGCTTTAACTTAGCCCCACAGTCAGCAGCACTAACGTCTGCTTTAAACTGGTTAACTCCAGCGGTAAAGTCTGAAGATGGATGTGCAATATAGGTTCTAGATAAACCATCTTCAGAAATAATTTGAATAGTTTGTGCTAAAGTAGGTAGCCCTGCAAAAGTAATGGTAGCTGTAGCAGCAGTACCGCTAACATTAAAATATCTCGCACCTAAATCTTCTGAAGCTTTAGCTGTATATACTTTAGCATTTCCTAAATAATCTACTAAGGTTACTGTACCATCCACAGCCGGAAGATCTGTCAGGGTAATAGTACCTTCAGATCGAATATTTTTAGTAGTCCATGTAGTTCCATCAATAGAAACCTGTAATTGAAAGTCTGCGTTAACGTCATTTCCTGCACCAATTACTTCTACACCCACCAGAAACTTTTTCTCTAGTGCTGTATATATACTACTGTCTAACGCTACTGTACCTAGAGCATCTGTACCAGCTCCTGAAGCGGTTAGTGCATTAGATGTTGCTGTAGTTAAAACCTCATAACCATTAGTTTTAGTTTTGGTAAACGCCTTAGATTGTACTTGAATAACACTCATTGAGCCATCCCTCCCATTCCTTGTTGCATACCTTGCATTGCCATTTGTTCTGCCACGTTAGTCATAGCTTGTTGCCCTCCTATTTGTGCTTGTTGTTGAGCTTGCATTGCCATTTGTTCTTGCTGAGCAGCCATCTGCTCTTGCTGTAGCTCTTCTTCTGTTTTAATCCAAGCATCAGGAGAGAATCCTAATGATGTAATTAGAGCTTTGCCGAATTGATCCCATCTAAACATAGCTGCTGCTTGTTCAGGAAGATTACGAACCATCTCACCCATTTGCATGAGTTTTTGTAGGTCAGTATCCCTGCTCAAAGCTTGCAGTCCAGTTACAATTTCGATATTTAATAAACCCTCATTCTCAAACATGTCTTTAAGTCGATCATCTATATCACCTTGAGCCATCATTAAAAATACACATCGTCTTACTATAGGCTGCATTAGTTCTCTAGCAATAGAAGAGAATGCTCCACCTAAAACATGTTCTAGTTCTTGTCCAATCATTCTTACTGCAGTAGCAGTAACCCTATCCCCTGTTGGCATACTAGAGGAGTCCATAAGGAATGCTTTCCCTATTTCTTTTCTTAATATCTCTACACCAGCTTGAGTAGCTTGTATCTGAGGGGTCATTGTAGTAGCTGGTGATATAGCAAACACTTCATTCATTCTTGCAGGGACAAAGTTACCTGTAGGACTCATGGCTAAGTCATCTATTTCTGTCATTCCAGCAGGATCTACTCCCATCCAGAATAAAGAAGATGCTGTAACTCCATGAATCAGTCCTTCTGTAAATGCTTCAAGAGATTTAATATCACCAATCATATCTTCACAATGAGATCTTCCATAGTTTTCACTAGGTATACTAGCCCATCTAAGTACAGTGTAAGGTAATACATCAAACGTACCCTTGTCTACAACATTTCCCTCTGTATCTTGCTTCTCTATTTTCCAGCCACCCTTGTCACCAGGAGTAACCCTGACATATATTTTTCTGTAGCCTCTCTTTTCATTTTGAGTCATAGAAGAAGTAAGTGATGTGGCATCATCATCTCTCTCTTCTTTAATAGAGTCAAATTCTATAAAGATTAGTTCTTCTATTTTACCATGAACATCTCGCCTACATACATATCTATCCAGACGTATAACTCTAAAGTCAAAGTCATCATCCATGACAACAAGTACATCACCAACAACGATTAGATGTTGGAGCACTTGGTAAATTGTTTCTCTGAAATTAGCTGAAGATAATTTATTATATACCTGATAGCTTAATGCTTCTAGATAAGAATAGATTTCAGCGTCAGGCTCTACACCTGAAGATAGTTCAAACTTAAAGAAAGGCATATCATTTAAAGGAAGTAATGCACTTAGCATTCTACTTGCCATAGAAGTTACACCTTTAGCAGCTACAGAACTATACGGTTGAGCTAAAGGCTCTTGCTCTGTCCATCCTGAAGGAGGAAGAAGAGACGGCACAGTTAAAGAACTAAAGTACCTAGCTCTTTCGAGCTTACTGGTTCTTAAACCATCTAGATTTTTAAAGTGAAATCCTATATTCATAGTTATTATTTCCTACTAGGGAAGAAACCCTTAGGCTGACCTAAAAAGTTTTGTCCTCCTCCTTGAGCTCCTTGTAACAAAGCAGCAAACATATCACCAAACCCCTCATCTCTATCAGAAACTGAATACATTTCTTCTGCTTCTTCTACGGCTGCTCGTTCTTCTTCCGCAAGATTTCTAATCCTAGACTCTTCTTCTTTCATTTTTCTTGCAGCTATTCTAGCATCTCTCTCTTCTTGCTCTTGTCTTTCTTTCTCAGCTTCAGATCTAAAGTATTCTCGATCTTCTAAGTCTCTAGTTCTAGCTCTTTGAGCAGATTCTTCTGCTACTTTAGCTTGTTGTGCAAACATTTTTGCATAATTGGGTGATGACATACTTTAACTCCTTCTCTAAGGTCTTTTCATTCCTAAACGCAGTGGTCTAGAACCTTTAAATTTTCTGGCTCGTACTTTTCTTCTTTCTTTACCCCTAGAACCCACAGCTCCACCAGTACCTAGCCTTGATCGTACTAGGTCTCCTACTTTTGCTGAAGTTTCTTCTCGAATAACTCCTGCTTCTTGTACTTCTCTACGTTTCTTAGCCTTAGCAGCTCTGCCTTTACGAATATCTTTTACATCTTGAATACCTTTTAACCTACCAGCTTCGGCAGCCTCCATCTGAGCTTGAGCATCGGCAGCCATTTGTGCTCTTTCCTCAGCATCAGGTGCACCAAAGATATCTTCAGTTACAAAGTCTTCAATATCGTCCCATAGATCTCCAACATCATCCCAAATATTTTCTACGGTTCCCATTACCTACCCCTCTTTCTTTTAGAGCCCAATCTTGGACTATAGCTAGTCATCCTCTTAGATGGATCGAGTGGACCGGGATAAGGATCTTTTTCTGAGTCTGGTAATCTTCCAGGATAGCGTTCTGGTTTTTGTGGAGGCCCCGATGGGAAATAAGGGTAGCCCGGAGGAGCCGTAGCACCTTGAGGGTCGCCAGAGTCACCAAAGAGCCAATTGAATAAACCAAAGTGTTTTGGCATTGCTCCTATTCCATAAGGGGGGTGCGATATATCTTTCCCATGTTCAGTCATTACCATATGATTACCATACTCACCATGACTATGCATCTCAGGTCCGGAAAATCCATGACTATCGAATCTGTCTCCTTTCAAGATTGCGTCTAGTATACCAGTAGGTGTTTCATCATATGGATCATACTTAGGTTCGTCACCCGGTCTAACGAAACTTCTCTCGCTGCCCCTACCACCTCTATTTTTTTTACCCTTTTTTCTCATAGGATCTGGGTTAGGTGTTGGACCTGGCCAAGGATTAATTGGTGTTGGTACTGGTGGAAAACTCATTACCTACCTCTCTTTCTTTTAGAGCCTAACTGGACTCCCCTTGTATTCTTCTTCCTCTTACCTCTGCTCGGAATACTTCCTGGAGGAGCCATAGCACCTTGAGGATCTTCTTCTTCCTTCTCGAACCATTCCTGGAACGCTTCATCTAGCCACGAAGTATCAAAGTGTTCATCTATTGCTCCTTCTTGGTAGGGACCTCTCGACCAATCATCAAGCGTGGGATTTTTAACGCCGATGTGGGTCAGATCGTATGCAGGATCATCTGGGCTCACATGCCCCCAGATCGAATCAAAATCTTCGCCTTCTCTATAACCACCTATAGGGTTCTGAACGTAGTGCCACTTTACGTGTCCTGCTTCATGCGGAGGTTTGGGCCAGCCAAGAACTGCAGGTCGGTTTTCATCTTCATCTTCAAAGCTGAATGCTTCTGGGTCTGAAAATTCGTAGAAAAATCGGTTAAACTTCTCTGCCAATCCCATTACTTACCTCTCTTTCTTTTAGAGCCTAACTGAACTCCTCTTGTATTCTTTTTCTTACCTCTAGATGCAGGAGGTTGTCCTGTGTTGCTACTACGATAGTACTCCTTTAGATCTTCTTCTTGTTGGTGCAACGAAGGGCTTGTGGGTTTAAACAAATCATCATTATTGCCAGGAATATTCCACCAAGGCCAATCATCCATATCACCTAGTAGAATATTTGTCAAGAAGTCAAAATGTTTGGGTATTGCTCCTTCATTATAAGGATCTCTAAAGTTATAAAACTTTAATATATGTTCAGCCCATTCCTCTTCTGGGTTTTTCTCTGGATAGATATCTTCCCATGGTATTCTAGTTGGGGTATCTGGTATTCTTTCAGGATACAGAGGTACTAGATCCCTGTCCTCCCCCTGTCCATTTCCTCCACGCGGGTGTTCTATTGGAATTTCTCTTTTACGAGGTCGACCCCCTGGCCCTTTCCTCGGTGGGTGTCTAGGTGGTCTTGGATTTGGATTCTGTGGAGGAAACCGTGGTGGTCTTCTCTCTTCTTTTTTACCCCATCCCATCTTAGTATGGCCACCAAGTTCTGTAAAGCCCACCTATTCCTTGAGGTGCTTCCTGCCACCACATATTATTGGCACCTTGACCGCCTGGTATTTGTGGACTTGATCCACTACGTATGTGTTGTCGCAAGTATTGCTGCCTCGCGTAACCAGGATTTAGTGGGAATGGCTCATCTGGTGCGAAGCCTCGCGTTCCAGGAGCAGGCAATGCGTTAGGCCTGTCGGTTGGTCCTCCCCAAGCTCTCTCTGCTCTTGGTCTATTTGTTTTTTTCTTAGTCTTTGATCTGCTGCTAGGTCTTGGTCTTCCACCACCACCCCCTTGTGTAGATCTTGCCATAGGATGAACTGTTCTAAATCTTTGGCTATAGTCATCTCGTGGTGCTCCCATTAATAACCCCTCTTCCTACTTGCGGGCCTTTTAGCACCCAATCTAACTCCTCTTGTAGTCTTTCTTCTATTAGGCTTCTTTCTATTACTTCGATTCCAAAGTCTACCATATTCATCTCTAAAGCTTTTCTCTCCGCCTTCATCATCTTCTTCTTCTTCAGGTTCTTTCTCAGGTTGTTCAGGATCTGCTGGTGTCTCTTCTTCTTCTTCTTCTCTTTCCTCTTTAGGGAGAGGAATTGGATAAGGATCTCCAGTTCCTGGTAATGGTTTAACCCGTCCCCAGTCATCAACATGTTCGCGTGGTACTCTTCTTAGATGCCAGCCCATACCTACCCCTCTTTCTTTAGTTTCTATCTTTAATCTGTTGCTTATACAGTATTTCTAATCGTTTAATAATATCTCTCTGCCCTGCCCTAAAGACAGCAGCATTAACAAACTCATCTATGTCCTTACCCTCTTGGAATTCAGTCGGAGGAAACTTTGGCTTTAGAAATTCTAGTAGTTCCTCGTCTATCCTTGGATTCTTCTTTGACATTACCTGCCTCCAACTCTTCTAGTCTCTTGTCAAAATCTCTTAGCAATAAAAGCTCTTCGGCAGGCATAATTCTTGCCTGAGGATTTTCTAGTCTCATATATATACTTAACAATCTCTCACTTTTCATCAGTTTCTCCTATGATATCTACAATTTCACAAGAACCCCCAACACAAGCTAAAGTATGAGAACTTACAGTTGTATCTTCTTGTTCATATTTTCTCAAGTCTTGCCAATTAATATCTTTTGGCATACACATTAATAAATTATTATATTCTTCTTCGGTTATAGCCTCAAAGGGAGCTTGCTCATAGATGTGATCAGTATGAGGCAAGAATGATATACCTGATACCCATTCCCAGTTATTCCAAATCCATTGCCCTATATCCATAAAGTTTTCATCAATATAATTGATAGTAACACTGGGTTTATGTTCACACCACGCTTGTTGATACAATAACCATAGTTCTAAATGCTCCAGAGGATCATAGTCTTCATAAGTCAGTGAATCCACTGGACTTTTTGTTGGAAATGAGAAGACTGTAGTATGCTCTGGCTTCTGTATACATGGCTCGTGTGGTATACCTTTGTCTATCATGAATTGACATACGGGATTCTGTGTATCAATCCTAACTCTTCTTATATAATAAGGGGCATAGCGTGGATGTATACCAGATGAAGTACCTGCTACACATGAAGTAGTTCCCGAAGGCTTGCAACATGTTATGGATTTTGAGGGAGATATACCTAGCTTCTCTGCCCATTCTTTATTTGTCTTTCGGGCTTCTTCCTTTAAGCATTCTAGTACTTCTCTTAGTCCTTGGCTAGTAGTAGACATAAGTTTGTTATCATATATTCCAGTAAAGGATACACCTAATAAGCGTTCATCCTCACAGTTTGCTTTCCAGTCAGGGTCTAGATAACTAAACCTAGTACAGGCTGACTGTATAGTTCCTAATATAGTAGCATGTCTAACCTTTTGCCTTAAGGTAGGCAGGTTGTCATAAGGTCTTACTACTACTTCAGTTAGGTTACAGAATTGTTTAGGTCTTAAGATAATCTCACTACAGGGATTGGTTCCCCATTCGCTTTGTTCTCTACCTGCAGCCATAGCAATTTTATTCATAGCCTCTCGATTACAGATACCTCTCTCGCCTGATCGGGAATCATATAACTCAGACCACTCCTCTAAGAACCTACCTAGTGAGGGCTTAGAAGTATAGACAGCTGAGTTATTACTAAGTGCCCTATGTCCATCATGTTCCCACCATGGACCAGTCTTAGCCCTTGACATTTCTCTGTCACTTAAATCAGATAAGGATATTAAAGCAGATCTTCTCACTCCACCAGCAATAACTATCTCGCCTACCATACATATAATATCGTGGACTTCTAGAGGGGATAGCCGTCTGCCTTCGGCATTATAGAACAACTTAACCACGAACTTAAACAAACGTTCAAGTGGTTCGGGTCCAGATGCTCTTCCTCCAAATGTTTTTAGCCTAGCTCCCTTTGGTCGCACTTGAGACGTGTCCCAAGTTGGATGGAACCCACCATAAAGAGCTGATAATAGCTCATTTAAGGAGTCAGCCCACCCCCGTCTAGAATCATCCACTATTATAGTTAATTTATCATCCCTTAATACCTTAGGTACAACGGGAAGTTGTTCAGTTTCTTTACTCTCGCATGAGAATCCTACTCCTGTACCGCAGCACAGTATATACAATACATCAGAGAAGCTTCTTATTGTATTTATGGGTAGGTAAGAACAGTTGTATAGACATGTATCGTCTACCTCTGCAGCTGCACCAGCTGTCATTAGTGCTCTCATTGAAGGGAAAATCTCTCTCTTGATAGTCGATTGTTTTATTTTGTCCCAATCTTCTCCTAATATTTCTGGAAAGCGGTCCCCAAAGTAGTCGAAGTAACGGTTTACACACTGCTCCCAGCTTTCTCTTCTACCAAGATCGTCCCTCCATTTACAATAGCTTCGTGTTACCACAAATTCCTGAAATTGATCCATCAAAATTCTCCTAACTTCTTATAGCCCATCTTTAGGGCTCCACATATTTATGATCTCTTTGTCTTTTAAATTATAATCACCATCTCTAAGTATTCTTACACATTGTCCCATAGCTTTTGCTATATCCTCAACATCATGCTTACCTTTTGGTTTATACTTATCCTCATTGTATAGCTCTACTATATTCTTATACCAATCTTCGTATTCCCATTCATCCAAAAATTTTTCAGCAGTTTTTTTGCCAACTCTCCATAGTCCTGATATACCATCTGTTGAATCACCTGCCATCCACTGTATACAGAACCACCGTTCAGCTTCTTCATTACTAATGTATGAAGGCTTCTTGTCCTTCTCTGGATTGAAGTGCCATCCTGGAACCCCCTTTAAATCCTTGTCTATAGTAACAGAGATAGCCTTACCTCCTGAGCTATATATTCCAAGGATATCATCAGCCTCTAACTCAGGTAGTACTAGATATTCATGGCTATCTCTTATAGTTTGAAATACCATACTAAGAGAGTCTGGTTTATAGACATCCTTTCGGTTCTCTTTATAAGCAGGAAGAGACTTCTTTCTAAAATTCTTCTTTGAACTTAAGGCTATCTTAACTTCCTTAATACCATCTGGTGTCCACTTCTTTACCAATCCAGCCAATAGGCCATCTACTGCAAGATCTCCTTCAGCATCTACAACAAAGGCAATCTTCCAAGCAAGTATATCTCCATCCAGTATAGCTTTATTCGGTTTCTTCATCATCCTCATCTTCTTTCTCTTGTGGACCAAACTGTTCTTCGATAAGGTCTACTAGCTCTGAGAACAATTCCTCTGGAGATATAGGCTTTTCCATATTTCTTCTGGCAGTACACGCTTTACATTGACACTCCACATGATTGCCTGTCTTTAGTCCACACCATATAGGAACGAATTCACAGACTTTACTCTTAAGTTCTTCTAAAGTCCCATCGTTATTAAGTATGTGGGTAAATATAGATCTATAATTAGATTGTTTATTATTATCAATATCCCTAGCTAGTGCTTCACTCTCATGCTTACGCCATTGATTATTCTTAATAACTTTTTTACCTTGAGATAGGAAAAGTAATGTAGCATTCTGCTCCATACCTAATCCAAGTTCATTAACATATCGACAGTCGTCCACAATAACCACTCTCTCCCAGAACTTAGCACCTTTATATAATGCTTCTATCTCTTCCTTTTTAATAGCATGTATTCTCTCTCTCATCTGTTTAACCCAATAGTCATGGTCATCTTTCCTAAGCAATGATCCTTTTGCTTGACAAAACTTTCTATATTTAACGGGATGTTTCTCTTTAATATATCCCTTAGCTATAGCCTCATCTTTAATAGGTTTAGCAAAGCCTTCAAGTACAGGTACCATACCATTATTAAACGCTTCGCTTGCTATTATCTTGGCTACTGTCGTCTTTCCAATCTCCGCCTGTCCAGCGATAAAAATAATTTGCATCTTCTAACTCCTTACATAATTCATCTGGGCTTACATGTATCTTTACATTTGCTCCCATTATATTTAACATTTTACTAGCGATTACAGTACACGATCCCTTGGGTTTCCAATTAGTGAAGTGTCGCATTACAAACCACCAAAGTCCAACGGCAAATACAGACCATTTCCTTGGTGGAAGAAAGGCTTCATTTAATTCCTCTATACTAAGGTCTGTCGCACCAATATAAAATATCTTTGTAGGCTTTAGTACCCTGTGAATAACTCTTTCTTTTACCCAAGAAGTATAGTCATCCCTAGATACATGTAAAACCATTCTTTCTTCTTTAGTCTCATATGCTATACTGCAATGATCATACTTATTTCCAGTACACCACTTCATGCAGTCATGTACCCACCATAGATTCAGATCATAGAATATAGCATATATATTCATCATTGGTATTGAATAGATAAGCCCAAGTAAACAGCAAGAGCATGTTCTACTCTGGCACCTTCAGACTTTTCCCATCCTCTTAATAGATACATGGCATCTACATTAAATATCTCATCAATGTCTCTCTTAAGTGCATCTTTATAATTCACACCATACTCAGGACCATATTCTTCATCCATACGTGCGGGGTTTATTACTTCGTATACTCTTTTAGCTTCTAGTAATCTTTCTGCTTTATAAAAGGCGGGATAATTTTCCTCTTCGTGTCCTCTCATGGGACCTGCTATATATATTTTAATTCTATTATTTGTTAGTGGCATTCACTCCAGTTCCTTCCTATCCTATACTCCCCATCCATAGGTATTTTACATTCTAATCTTTTTCCTGCTTCAACTATTGAACTTACACCTAGCTGTCCTATTTCTTCTGCGATGTTTGGCTTGCACTCAAGCTGCCATTCATCATGAACAGTAGCCATAAGTTTAACGCTATCTTTCCACTCATCCTTAGAGTGTATAGCATCATAGAAGATTACCAAAGCCAGCTTCATAAGTACAGCTCCATCACCTTGTATCTGTACATTCAATGAAGAATGTTTAGATCTACACGGTACTTCTCTCTTATCTAGCAATGTTACTGTACCCTTCTTAGCTACTTGGAATTTACAATTCTCAATTAATTTCTTTAACGCAGGCATGTTGTCTAAGAACCTTTTCTTAAGTTCTGCTCCAGCACTAACACCTTTGTCAATGATCTGTCCTATTTTACCATTACCTGCCCCATAAATCAAGGCGTAAAAGAAAGTTTTTGCATCATTTCTGTCACTGAGTCCAGCTTGTTCTTGGTTGTGCTCATGTATGTCTCCGTTAAGAACCAATGCTCCGTACTCTCCATTGTCCCATGCAGCCATACGATTCGCTAACAGCCGTGCCTCTAATCCACTGGCATCAATACCAAGTTGAACCCATCCCTCTTGTGGGACAAACAGAGCCCGTGCTCTTGGGTCTCCAGATACTTGTTGTAAGTTAGGTTGACTAGCTGTCATCCTACCTGTCACAGCACCTTGAGGATTAATTGATCCGTGTATCTTACCATCTCTTGATAGCCCAGCCCTAATGATCCAGTCAGATAACATACTGCCTAGCTTTGTCATTTCAAAACATTTAGAAAGCATCTTAGCTTCTGGATATTTTAGCTTGCTTAGTACGGCTTCATCTACCTTAGGATTTCCCTTGTCTGTTAGTGGGGGTTTCCATCCATACTTCATACCTAATCTCTTAGCAATTTGTTGCCGTGAGTTAGTGTTGAAGTGTTCAACAGAATCTTTTAACCTATTGCCTGTCTTTTCTGACCATCTCTCTGTTGTAATGGGTGGAAATATACGACACAGCTTGTCTTCTACGCCAGCCTTCTCCATCATTAGCTCTTGCTCTAGTCTTTCGGCACCCTCTATGTCAAAGCCCATACCATTTTCCATCTGTTCGGATAGGATAGTACTTACTCTTTGTTCAGTAGTTATAATGTTATTATGATTTACTATGAAAGACTCTTGCTCTTTGTATATAGCTTCGGATACTTCTACATCTTGTATACAGTACTTAAGCATTTGCTCTGAGAAAGAATCGAATCCTCCATCATACTCATCTTTCATAACCCTAAGCTTCTTGCCCCAGTTCTTTAAACTGTTGCCACCTAGAGGATGATTTCTAATATCAGGATACATTATCCTAGAAACAATTAGAGTATCTATAGTTGTTACATTAATAGGACCATAGAATCTTTCAAGTACAGGTATATCGTACATGATTATGTTATGTCCTATCAAGGTGTCGGCTTGTCGTAACAAGTTAACACCCTCTTCTATCTGGTGTTCTTTAAAAGTATAGACTTTACCTGTGTCTATATCTTTAGCTACAATACACCAGACTTTAGAAACTTCGGGGTTGTGATTTTTATCTATCGTAACTTCACGCAACCCATTTGCTTCTATGTCAAATACAAGTTCCATTTTGTATCTCCTGTGGTTGTACATTATCAATTGCGTCTTGAATATTTTCACAATCAACATTTAAAAAGTTTGCTATCTTAGTCATCTCTTCTTTAGTGTTGTCTAAGATATCTTCAAAGTAAACAGTTATAGATTCTATGTTCTTGTTTCTATTTAAAAACTTTCGCACCTCTCTATAATTATTTCTACGAATTACTCCAAGCTTTTGTAGAGTGGGTATGTCTTCCAACATTTCCATTCTCTCTTGCGAGGAGGATGTCACCTTGACTTCGGCTTCGTATGCTTTCATAAGACTATTGTCTTGATCTGTAAGAGACCTCCTCTTACAAACAATAACTTTACTTACGTGTTCAGAAGCCACCTTGTTTAACCAGTGACCAAATACTTTAACCGCCATGCCTTTAAACTGAAGTCCAACCCCAGCCATTAAGACCTTGTAGGGCAGGTCATAATAGCCTCTGGGGTTTAGTGACTTCACGGGGAAGTCTGGATGGAAGGGCATGCCTGCTATAGGCATCTTCCATATCTTCAGTGTCTGCATTAACAGGCTTGTGCCTGCCCTACCAGAGCCTGTAATTATTATCATAACTCGTCTCGGTCTAGTACTATGTTGCCATCGTCGGCTAGTGCCCATCCAATCTCTTGCATTCTACCAGTTATGTGATCATAATACAAGCAGGATGCTACTCCAGCCTTACCTGTTAACCTATTCTTTAATACTCTAATAGTTGTTGTGTTAGCTAGGATGGGATCAGGGTTTTGCCTGTCTCTCTCTAGTGCTATAACAGTATTAGGTACACTCGACAGAGAACCCGAACCTCTTAAGTCCTGCAAGGTAATCCTGTCTCCTTCTTCATAAGCTTTCTGAGTCTTCTTGAGTTGTGATACCACATCAATATGAACTCCAGTCCTACTAACTAGTCCTCTAAGTTCTTTCATTATGTTATCAATTAACAGTCGCTCTGAGTTGCCTCCTTCATAATCATTACTAATGTTAAGCAGCCCAGTTGCAGCAGCAGTTATGTGATCTATTATAATTACATCTACTCCTAAAGATACAGCCATGAATTCAATTCTAGAACAGAGGTTCTGTAAACCATTGTTACCTAGGTGATCATAGATATATAGAGAAGTTTCAGCTAAGGCTCTCTTGCCTTCAGCATACTCTTCATCAGTTAAATCATCTATAATGTTTAAAGATATTTCTTCTTTACCTAGTTTAGTTCTTAGTTCATTCATAATCTTAGAAGCTCTTAGTGCTCTTACTGGTTTATTAATTACCAATGAAACTAAATCATCAACAGTTTCCCGTGGTGATTCTTCTAACATGATAGCTCCTACAGATCTACCTTCTTTAAGATGATCAATTATAATCTCTCTTAGAATAGTAGACTTACCTGACCCAGTACCAGAAGTCCATAGAGTTATCTCACCACTTCGTTGTCCCAATAGAAACTCCGTTAGAGAATCAAAGGGGAAGGGGTACACTACCTCTACAGCATCTTCTTCTAAGTCATTAGTAATAGAAGACACATGTAGTATTTCATCTGGAGAATACCTTGGTGCTTCCCATATTGCCTGAAGTACTGCCTTGCTTTCACCATTCAGTGAACATTCGTTAGCATCTTTAAAAGGCAAGGCTGCTATCTTACATTTTCCTGGTGGTAGTATCTCTGCTACTCTTTGAGATGCTTCTCTTCCTGCTTCGTCCATGTCAAACATTAAGACGATCTCTTCATAACTACTTAGGAATTCTAAGTTATCACGAACAGATTTCACAGCACCAGAAGCACCATTAGGTAGGCTAACTACAGGCCATTTGTTATCTTGAATTTGACTGACTGTCATGCAATCATATTCACCTTCGGTAACTATAATCTTCTTACCACCTTTGTTCTTCCATAGTTGTTGTCCAAACAGTTGTGGCTTTGTAGAATCTCCTCTCCATTGAAAGGATTTGTTTGCTCCTCTAAGTTTCTGTGCGACCACCTTACCATCTCGGTAATAGCTACTGATCTCTACTCTTTTTCCATCTTGAGAGTGAGTCAAGTAACCATATAGCCGTGCTGTCTTTACATTGATCTTGCGATCATTGATAGCTTTGGCTGTGCCTTCTAGAAACTTAAGTTCTGTCATAGGTTTTGCTTTAACCATTAGAAGTTCCTTATTATTTTTGTGTTCATAATGTTCACAAGCAAAACAATACTTGTGTCCATCATCATATACCGCTAAATTGTCTTGAGAATTATCCCGCCCGTGCTGAGCACAGACAGGACATTGTTCCCTACTAATTACATTTGACATTAACTACTCCATGGCATTTTTGTTTTCAGCCAGTTCCATAGTGGAGTGCCAATCAATGCTCCCGCTACGAATACTACTATTGAATAAAATACTGTACCTAATGCACTACTTAAAATTACATCCATCAGTTTTCTCCTTGTAAATTTCCATTACTATTTTGCCTGCCCATGCTAATGAGATTGCACCTGTTGCAATCACTACGGGAAGGAAGAACCAACTAGCATACAATGCTAGTGCATAATTTAATATAACAAATAACACTCCACCTATCAACGGCCTCCAACCCATTCGTCCACCAGTAATAACAAGAAGAGCCATACCGCTAAGAGTACAAATACCACCAAGCCAGCCAAGCATAGGACTACAGCTAGAAACTGGAGTACTAATAATCTCAGAAGCTTGAGCAATCTTACTATTGGGTGTACTAAATATGTTTTGAAATCCATTACAGCCTCCTAGTATTGCGAATACTAAACCCCCAAAAATTTTTTGCAATATTTTTCCCATATTTTCTCCTTATCAAAGTTCATTAATTCCTAATATAAAATAACCACCATCATAACAGTTCGGTGCCCATTGTTTACAGGCATAAACTTTTTGAATCTGAGTATCATCTTCCCACAATACTCCATTAAATGAATCGAATATTGCTTTAAGATAATTATCTATATCAGCTCTCGGAGCCGACAGTTTTGTTTTCTTGGGACGTTTAACATATATTTCTACATCCACTTCTAGTGGTGAAGTATATGGAATCGTAGCTGAATCAAACATTTCTTCAACTAAATTCGCCATGTCTTTTCGAAAAGTTTTATAAGGGCCAGCAAAGTAGGCCCCATGTTTTGTAACACGGGGTCTACTGGCTGCCACTGGACTAATTGGGAACGTCCACTCAGGCATTATACAGGTAAGTCGCCCATCTCCTCAGTCTCTTCAGTCTCTTCAGTTACTTCAACTTTATAGTTAGAGCCATCAAAGCCTTCAGTTACCTCAAAGCCACCGCCTAAATCTGCTGTGTTCTTTTCAATGATCTGTACTCCGTTTAGGAATATAGACATTGAACCATCACGAGCTAGTACTGTTGGTGCCAGTCTTAATCTTACTGAATCTCCACCAAATGGTACTGCTTCGGTACGCTGAGCACCAGCATCACGGCAAGGAAATACTTTAGTATCCTTCTTAACAAAGACTTTAGACTTTGCTTTAAGGAATGATTCCCCTGTCTCTTCATCAGAATACATACCATTAATCTTGGTTGCGCCTGATTCTTTAAGCAGTGTGTCTAGTTGCGTCTGCAACTCGTTATCTACTATAACAGTACAGCTATGATTTGCTGAGTCTTCTCCAAACTTAACATCTGGGGCATGCAAGTGTGCCCACTTCACTGTCAGTGTGTGTGTCGTAAAGGGTTTAATCTTTTGAGCCATCATTCTGTTCTCCTTTTTCAAGTTCAATTTGCTCTTCACATTTCTTTAATAAGGCAATCTTTGATTCATCTATGCCTTTTACAATTGCATCTAGAACATTACGCATGTCATCTAGATACTTAGTTACTTCATCCGCAGATACATATAACTGTTTTTCTTCCTCGGTTTTCACTTCGGTTTCCATTACATTACCTCCATATAAGGTTTGCCATCTTTAACAATACCTACGCCATTAACTGGTTTGCGTAGGAAATTTCTACTATAATACATTAATTTGTGGTCTTTGTCAACCCCATTAGGTACATTCATACCAAATATTTTTTCTCCAGTCGGTCCAGAAGTATACAATATGGCAGCAGTAGAGTGTATATGCCCCGCCACTGAACTTTGTAGTCTTGCTTTCGCTGTATTAAAGGCAGGACACAAGCCCCCACTAGTTCCTGTACCATGATAATAATAAATGCCATCGATATCATGCTCATATTCCCAATCCCAATAAGGCGTTTCATATATATCACTATACTCCTTAAGATACATAGCAGGGATACCGCTTGCAGCAGCCATCCTATGTACTCTTTCATCATGGTTTCCAATACATACCCTAGCTTTAGGGAATGCTTTGTGCCACTTCTTTAAAGCACCCATGGCTTTATTATATTCTTCTACAGCACTGTCGCTGTCTGGATTTTTCTGGTGAAATGATATTGCATGGTGATCTAAGATGTCACCAATAAACATTACTTCAGTACACTTGTGTTTTCTTTTTATATTTTTACAAAACTGTAAATAGTCTTGCCTTTCTGCAGGTAGATGTAAATCACCTACCACCAATACATTCGTCATTATCGTCCTCCTTGGGCGGTAATATTATTTTTGCTTCTACATCCATGAAAGGTATGCCTCGTTCCATAACTTCCTGATGCAGATTTGTAAGAAAGATATCATACATTAAGTCAGATGGAAAACCAAAAGTAACAAAACTTTTTCTACCATCTAATGCTAGGTTTAAACAGTGCCTAATACTAAACTCTATGTCACCTTCACACTCAATAAATATATTTGTCATTCGTTTTCCCCTTTACGCAAAGAAATAATCGGAGATTAATACTCTAGTTATATCTAAAGTCCCCTTCTTTGGCACCTTAGGAAGTATAATCCCAAGTTGCTGTTGAACGTCCTCTTTAAACTTTTCTAATTGATTAACGCTATGAATATTAACAAACTCTTCTCTTAATATATCACGCATATCATCTACATAATTACAATGGCAGCCATATGAGTCGTGTATCATACACAAACTCAGTATTCCTATTCGTGTTAGCCTAACTATTGTCATAAACATATGTGCAGCATCTAAACTGTGGATAAAGTTAGGAGCTATTGCTTGAGAAGCACCTCTTTTATTTACATCGTTAGATGCAGTAAAAAATGTCAGCTCTTTATTACCAAACAGTTTAGATACAGATCGCCTTGTGTTGATCTGATTGTAATGATGCACTACTTTAAACCCTGAAGGGGTAGTATATTCTACATGTTTATTTAAATCATTTGCTATAGAAATTATTTGTTTAAGATAATCTTTACCTTTGTTAGGTTCCTTAAGACATCTGTCCATGCTTGCTTTAATAGCACGGGCTAGCTCAGTTATAGCTCCACCCTTTTGGGCATCATCTACCCAGTCTAAGTGTCCTTCTACTTTCAAATACTTTTGTATCCCATAGAAAGTAAGACCATACGGGTCACACATTGTACTACGCTTAGTAACTTTTCTATCAATAGCTTCATTCCAATACTCTAAGAAGTTCTTACACCACGGTATCTCTTCCTTGTGATGAGAACAATAGTCAGTTACTGCATCAGCAATGTGTTGATATAGATCTTCGGGAGTATCCTTCGGAATGATTCCAACCTTCTCTCCAATTGCAGCGTCACCCATAATGGCAGCCCAGTGTTGTGCTCCGTTGCATTGTCCGTCTAGTTGTACTGATACATAAGACATACCATCTTCTCGACAGTAGTCAAAGATAGCAGCCAGTCTTTGGAAAGACTTGTTCTTCTTCTTCTTGTTGTCTATCCATTCTTTATTCTCATAAGGATCTTCAGCTATTCTTCTTATCATTTCTTCATTATCTTCTGTCCACTTAGCTCTATCATTAAGTGAAACCTTATCATAGTCAAACAGATTTGCAAGGTTAACTCTTTGCCAGTACCTGCCTCGCTCAGTAACCTTTACTCCATTAGAGAAACAGGCTAAGCTTTTATCAAAGTCAGATGACTGTGGGCTTAGTAATTCACAGCTTGTATAAGCTCTACCACGAAAGTCTAATGTAAATACATGATAAAAGTATTCCCATTTCATTAGGTCTGAAGCAAGTTGTAATCTGATTAGCATTCGCCCTCTGGATTGTTCTTGTTTATACCAGTCCGACCATGCACCCTGCCTCCGTTGGCACCAAATTGCTTTGTCTACTTTACCCCCATCTTTAGGGTATTCTTCGTTGTACATAAACTCTTCAAAAGAATAGCAAGGTAGGTTGGCTAGCTGTGTATTGTTTTTAAACAGCGTCTCCATAACCTCTAACACTTGTTCATTTACCTTCCACTCTGTTAACATTAAACTATTCAGCCCACTTATAACCTTATCAGAGGGTTCAGAATACTTCTGTTCTTTATCACTCTCTCCAAAATAGTTTGACTTAAACCTCTGGACCATAGGTTTTCTCATGTTTGTTTTAATATATCCTCCGCTTGCATTTTGTGTATGCAATTCAGGAGGAATAATCATTGGTCTGTATATCAGAGAGCTTGTCTCTAGTAACTGATGTCTTCTGTGTAGCTCTTCCAAGATTGAATGATGAAACTCTACGAAAGTATATCTTTTAAATGTATTACCCCTCTTAATTGGACGGGTGTCCATAAAAATAATGTTACTATCAGCAGCTATCCTTAACATGTGGTGCCCGAAGTCATGCTGTTGTTTTATAGTTAACCTCATGTCCTCTTCTACCTTTTTACTAAAGGCTTTACATCTTTTGGGTGTCCAATTCTTAATGAACTTAGATTGCTTCATCCAGTCTACTCTATAATTGCTCTTAGCTCTTTGGTAGGCAACGATATCTAACGCATCCTTAGCAATCAAAGTTGAAACGCTCTGTGCTAGTGGTGGAGTATGGAACTCTTCGTCAAGTTGTTGTCCCCAGAATCCACTCGAAAACCAGCATCGTATAACAGCCCTAACTGCTATGTCTGCCATCTTTGATGCCCCTAATTCGAGCAAAGGTGTGACCCACATAGGAGTCTTAGGGTTCTGTACTATCTTGTCTATCCACTCTTGATAAACTTCAGTCAATTCTTTAACCGAACTATCTAACAGCTGTTGTTCGGGCAGCCCTTCATCTGGTGCCCTGTTATAATCATCCCAGTATTTAGATCTACTATAAATTAGCATATCATTTTCATAAGATACTTGTGCCTTACGTCTATCACTTTTCTTACTATCTGTTTCGTTAGCCCATTTCAAGAGTTAAGTTCCTTCATAGCTTTGTCGAATTCTTCTTGGGTTATTTCACCTATAGCTAGATCATACCGCAAGCCCCACTCTTTATGGGGTATACTAACAGGTCTTTGCTTGTCGCCTTTGCCAGCACTCTTTTCATTCCAAGCAGTAGGTGTCCAGTTACTACCGTCCTGATTGTAACCATCACCTTTCCCATCTCGTTTTCTTCTTAATAAATTCTTTGGATTGTGCGGATCATTTTTTAGTTTACGAACCTCTCCGTCTTCACCATCACCTTTTTTCTTCCAGCCATCTGGATCTCCACCTTCAACATAGCTCCCTTGTTTCTTTTTCTTTGGCATTAATAATCTCCTCTGCAGTATTGGATTATAAATAGAATTATAATAACTATTGCTAAGCTTATTCTCATAGGCATTCTGTCTTTTTCTGGATCAGTCATGGATCATTCATGGATCATTCCTTATTATATGGGCTTCAAGAGCCTGCCTTATGCTATCATCGGACGTACCTAAGCACTTAGGCGGTTGAGGCTCCCTGAGTATAGTCTCTTTCGGGAACTATACCACACCCATAGATTTAAGTAGCCCAGAGCAGGTGTGCTTTATATTTTATCCTGCTTTACTAGTCGCACCGTAGTGCTACTTAGATTGTTATCACTCTCCGTTTACTAGTGTACGCAAGGGACGGAGTTAACAGAATTCTCATTAGCTTTATGGGTTTATTTCCTCAAGCCAGTACACCTGTACCCTCTGATAGTGATATTAAATTGTCGGGGCAAGTAAGAACGTGGGCGGGTACCTCTCCGCTTTGTCTCCTGTCACCCTGCCTTTCGGCACTCGGCGAACTTACTTAACCCCATTAGATTGTCGGTAGGTTACGCCTACCAGTCGAGTATTTTAGACCCTATACTAATGGGTTTCGAGTTTTACAACTTCACAGGTTGTTGTATAGTAGAGATGCCTTGGCTACGAGTAGCCCAAATCTCTTGAACCCGTTGAGGCCGTGGTCCTATACTAACGAGAGTGCATGACGCATAACACGGGTAGAATTCTTGGCTGCTTCACCGATCAGCTTGTTGCTGATAGTAGCCTCGGTTGTACGACGCTTACGGTTTTGTAGCCAGTTCGTTACCGCATTAGCTGCGATCCATGCACTGTTACCAAACTCCTCTTGTTCTCTATCAAATGTTTCAGACCATCCATTAAGTATAGCCATAGCTTTCTTACGAGAGTTATGCTCTTCTTCAGTATAGGATGATCGTTGCGAAGGTATCTCACCTTCAAACATTGTGTAACAGTCACGCCAGAAGTTTGTTATCTCTTCTCTGTCCCATTTCTTAAGACCTAGTGTACACACTGCTGCTCGGAACTTAGCCTTGTGGTTCTTCCATTCATCCAGTGCTTCTTTAAGTCCTAAGATCTTATCTTCCATGTCACCTTTGTGACGTAGTTTAATCATACGCTGTGATCCTTCACTAATAGCCCAGCTCAATGTGTTGTTACATACAACCCTGACTGAGGTAGGTAGTGCAGATAAACTTAGCGTACCATTGTGACTGTTCATTAAGCAGAGATACTCATGCATCTCATCGTTGCCATTCACAGCCCACTCACTGTCCTTCATAAGGACATATGACTGTGCTCCATTGAACAGTGTGCCTGCTGTCTCGACCTGTAATCCAGGTACTGAGCCAGCAATGTCAAACAGTTCGCTGTTCTGTACAATCTTATAGTTCTTATTGACTACACCTAATACTTCTTCAGTATCAGTACGTACAGTAGCATGGAATTTACTAGGCAATGTATAAAGCTTACCATAATAATCATCATTGGCATAATCAGCTACTAAAGGTTCAGACAGTACCACATTAAAGCCCATCTTAGCAAGTTGCATTGCTTCGTAGGGTGTTGGTGCATTCTCAACGACTGTTCCCAGTCCGTGCCATGCAGGCTTACCAACGTATACGGCATGGTCTTGTTCGTACATTTCATGTGACATAAGTTCTCCTATTCATCACTGTACTTTTCCCAATCGACATCATCCCAACGTTTGAGATCGTCTTTTATTGCCTGTCTCTTGGGTTTCTTTTTCTTTTTTTTAGGACGATCAGGTTCGGGCTTGTGCTTCTCGTACCTTATCTTCCGCTTTTTTGAGCTCATATTCCTCCATGCCTAAATAGAATTCAACGACATCACCAGCTGGAACCCAGCCAGAATCCTCACGATAGACGAAACCATCATCTGTGAAGTCGAGAATCATTCCTAGTTTACGCATTTGTTCTAAACAATTATCAGATATTTCTATCTTCATATCTGTCTCCTTAGCAAACAGCTGTATACAAGGCAGCTTTGCCTAGTATAACTATAAGTCTGTTCCAATACAGCATCCTCATATTTGAGTCACTCCATATTTAACATCCCAATATTTATTTTCTTTATTCCAATTACATTCCATCATTTCAGCCATGTAATCACATTCATAATCAAAATCATCAGAATCATAGCCAGTTAAAGTGCCAACAATCCTAGTATAAATTGCTTGATCGACATCATCTGTGTATTGTACCATAATTGTATCGTCTGTCAAGACCAATTGTGAATAATTATCATTATATTTTCCATCGCCGTATTCATAGTACCCTATCCCAGCACTTTCTACAGTATAGTCTAAGGTTTCTTTTATTAACACACGAATATCTTCTTCAGATACATAGTTTACTTCATTCATCTTTTATCTCCTTGAGACTAGCTTCTAGTTCTTCCATACTAAAGTTTAGTCTAGTATTAAAGTTATTTTCAGCTCTATTGAAAGCACCAGCTACTATATGTTCGAGGTCTTTCTCGAAGCCTATCATAGCATCAGAAATTAGGCTATCTATGTGCAGTTCAGCCCATGTCTTTAGCCTGTCTTCTATAACATCCCATATTCTATCTTGTTCTATATGAAGATCACAGATTATATGTCTGTCGCTCATTTCTTATACTCCTTTACAGTATAGATTATTCCATCACTCTTTTTACGTAGGCTATTAAAGTCATTGGCATCCTTAACGGCCTCTGATTTCTTATAGTATACAGCAGGCTTCCAGTCACCGTCGACTATCCAGCCACTATCCTTTACTCTAATGCCCCATTTCTTTACTCCTCGCATGGTACCTCCTTGGTATATGTATCCATACACTCGTCATCACAGCCGTTACACCATACATACTCATTAAAAGAACCATCAGCATAGTCATCGCCTGTTATAGTATCATCGTGTAGTTTTTCCAAGGGTATCATTGCATCATAGCCTTGCCATAGATCTGTACTATGACACTCACTACAGTGTTCAGTTATCTTTTTCATTCTTATACTCCTTGTGTTGCAAAGTATACTACAATGGCAGTACTTACAATCACCTGTATTGTTATTAATACTATGGCAATGCGATTCATTCTTCGTTGCTTGGCTTGTAGTTCTTTATATTTCTGATTCATTCTTCCTCCTCAAGTGCATCTTCAAAGTAGGAATGATACTTCTTAATCAAGTCATCAACCCAATCCACATCACCACAGCCATGTTGTCCACCACATGCGTGATAGAACTGACCACAGACATCCTTCCAATCGGGATCATCCCAATCAATCGCTTGCTTTGGCATCGTATTCATCCTCATCTATAAAGTCTATTCGTTCAGTGTTACAATCATCACACCAATTATATTCCCAAGGGTAGTCAAGACCGCCCCTCACAGGCACATCATAGTCGTGACCATGAGTGTTGTTAGGATCATACATTGCTATGTGACCCTCAGTTATATTAGTTCCCCCGCATTCGCTACATACCATTGTCACGGTTAGCCTCCTCACGCTCATCTATTTCATTTTCTTCACGAGATTCCATATGCTTAGTCATCCACTCATCATACTCAACACGCTCGACATCCCAGTCTCGCAGCTCCCCATCCTGTGTCTCCCAGTTATCCCACTCACCCACATAAGGATCTTTATCAAATATTGCACGGGCTTCTTCCTCTGACTCCGCCTCGACATAGCACTCACATGTTTCCCATGTGGTACTGGTTGTATTGATATCTATCCTATAGTATTTCTTAGTCATATTGTTCTCCTGTGTTGGGTTAGTAATTTCTTGTGCGGAGAGCCTTCCCTTTCTTAGGGATTCAACTATTTTAGGCTCTTACTCCGCTATCAAGAAATAGATTGTGGAGGAGTAGTAGAGATCGGGGTGCTTTATATTTTATCCCGCTTTGGTCGACATGCACCATACTACTACTCCCCCTCTAGAAAACCCCCACTAATATTTCTATTAGTGAGGGCGTGTGTAGTAGAGATGCCAAGATTATCTCTATTAACCCGTCTAGCCGTGGTTCTACACAATGGTATTTTAGACCCTATACCAATGGGTTCGCAGTTTTGGTACACACATGCTCAGGTGAGTAGTGTCTCGTTATCACACTTGTGAACCGCACACAACACGGGTTGATGGTTGCTGTTGGTGTTAACTTTATTTAAGGGGACCCTTCACCAAATTCAACCAATTAGTAGATACCCTCCAGTCCGAACTATGTAAGACCGAATTACAGTTCAAGCCCAGCCTAAAGGCACATGACTTTCCGGAAGGTACCTACTAAATGGGGCTCCCGTCATCGGGAAGAATCGGGGAGCCCTAAGAGTGGGGGTGCTGAATTATTAACCCCCTAGTAGGGTCATGAGGTATTCACTCTTGTAAGTGGTAGTGCCACGTTCAGTATAATTGCATCGAATCATACATGCAACAGTAGAGTCGCCATTTAGTTTGGTTTCTACCTCATCGAATGCCGAACCTAGATCAGTTGGCTCATAACCAAGGATGGTTTTGAGGTGACCCTTCAATCTACTGAGTTCGATACGTGCCCGTATTTGTGATCCTTCATGTGTAAGTAAAGAAGCATCGTGTGGGATGGTCATGGGAGCACCATTCCAAATCAATGGTTCTGTTCGGTCAGGGTCTTCACAGAGTTGATAGTGAAATTGAACAGATACTGCAGGGAATTCTTGTTTGTCATCTGTTTGACGGAAGGTTCCATTTTGTACATTCATTCCGAGAACATAACAAGCGTGTTCACCTTTGGGGGGCCATTCTCCTAATGAACCCATCCCTTGGTCTGCGGTTGCGGTTTCGAAATCCGATTGCAAGTTTGAGAAGATTGCCTTCGTCTCATTACTAATGCTCATAAGTTAATCCTTCTTGTTTTGAGCCGATATGTACTGTCCTTCGAATGAAGACCACGCATCTTCTTGTGGAAGTTCAATACGATCTGGTAAGTCTACACGACATTTGGTGATTCCCGCAAGGGTCTCATCATTAATTGTCATATAATATTTTTGTGTTCTAATAGTTTCTGTTTTCTTGGGTCCTGGTTTACCACCAATTCCGGGGAGTTGTATTTGTTTTGATTCTGATATCCAATCGGATTCGAATGCTGCAACGAGTTCAAACATTGGGAACAGTCTTTTATAGAACGAGTCGGTTATTGTAAGTTCGGGTCTGATTGTGTATCGGTCATCACCTAGTGGAATCTTTGCATTTACTAGGTGACATACATAGAAGAATCCGTAGCCGTGTCTGCGGAGATCTAACGAGAATCGGAGTAGTCCATCATAGACATCATCCCATGCTCTTCGACCATCAAGATCTTTCCAGTTCTCTCGACCTGCCTTCTTGGTTACATAATCTTTCATCAATTGAATTGAAGGACCAAGACTATCAAGTACGATTGTTTGTGGTCTTGCTTGTCCAGCTTCTGACATTTTGATAAGTTGTTCTTTCTTCTTGAGAATTTCTTCCCAAGTAAGAACCATCTTTGACCCACCAACATCCATTGGCTCACCATTTTTAGTAACTCCAGGCCACATACATGCTTGCGGATTCGGATTGGTTGTACTGGTTCCATCTGTGTTAATGATGAATGCATTAGGGTTTGATTGTAAGAAGAATGATTTACCTGCTCCGGGCATTCCTACTATTAATCCTAGTAGTTGTCCAGGCGGATGAACCATTCGTTGTCCTGAAAAACCTAAGCCAGAATACTTCTGTGCTCCTGTTTTTCCTACCGCTAAGTCCTGTGTTTGCATACTACCTCCTAATCTGTGTCGGTTTCATTATCGAAAATTATTTCATCTAAATCTGCGTTTGTTGGTGTATAGTTAGCCACCTCCATACTTCTGAGTCCTCCTTCTTTTAAGAATACATCTGTTGTAGTTGAGACTGGTCTTCTATCGGGCAAACTCCATACTGTTGTTTGCTGCGGTCTCAAGTTTAAGTCGTCACACCACTCCTTGAATTCTCTAAACGATACGGTGCAATCATGCTTATCTCTAAACAATTTCCAGAGTTCACTTACCGAAAGATCACCCTTCTCTGAATAGAGAAGTCCTTCCAGTTTAGGTAAAACTACTGTAGTAAGTATTTCATTCTTAAATTTTAATAGTGGGTTACTTGCCATAAATGACTCCTTGCGTGCGGAGTGCACCGCCTTCGCATTACGAGGCGGTGCACGGAGCGTCTACTATAAACTCTACACCTTCATCCCTATCTACTTGTATGAAGGATTCTGCTTTAATTATATCAGGCCATTCCTTTGGTGGTGTCAAGTAGAAGGGTGTGTAGGGCGACATTCTACCAAATTGTCTAAGGTGTGACGCAGATCTTGGGAAATTTTTAGGGAATGCTTTACATTGAACATAATTACGAATTAGGTTTACTCTTGCATAGTACTCATCAAGGAAATCCTCATCGGATAAAAGAGTTCCATAAGTCAAACTATAATTTATAGGAGGAGACATTACCCACTTCTCAGCGAGGTGTTCATATTCCTTTTGTCCCCGGTACCAATCATTACACCTTTCTATATAGTTATCGAAGCGAGGTTCACCAGAGTAGTTTCTACGTATCTCAACTTGTCCCTTACGAGGACCACGTTGTAACGTGTGTTCTACCTCTTCGAAGTCTCGATCTTTCATACCGAATTCTATAGTAGGTTTCTGGACTGCTATATGAATCATACCCCCCACTCTTACATCTTCTGGTAAACCATGGATCGGCTGCAATAGATTATTATCTAGAGCCAGCTTTAGTATCATCATGTAGTGTTGAGTTTGAAATTCTAATGGGCACGTTATAAGACGTTCTTCAGCAGATCCTGCAGTTGTCTTAGCGTCTACAATATAAAGAGAGTTTTGTTCTTCATGGTATAAAAGAGTATCCAACACAGCAGTAAGCATTACTTTACCTGTCTTGTGTATCTTAGGCATGTGTAGTCTTATACCTACTTCAGATCCTAAATGTCTAAAGTGACTTTGTTTTAAGAATTGATTTATAGTGGGTATCTTATTCTGGGGAAGTTCTAAGTTCATAGCAACTTCATACCATGCTGATGCACATGTAAAGTCCTTCTTTTCCCTTTCCAATACTTTGTCCTTAGATTCCCCTTTGATTCCTAATGTTTGGCATATTTCTTTAAGTTCGTCTAATCGGTCATCCAGCAAAGTATTCATACAAGTTTTTGAAATTTCGAGTGGTTCTCTATAAAGTTCAAGTTTCTTATGAAACCATGAACCACGAGAAAGTGCTTTCGACCAACGAAGAACAGGTACAATTCCAAGTCTCCGGGACAAATAGTATTGAAAGGGACAATGTAATACCCCCTCATAATCTGAAGATCGAATGGAGGGAGTCGTATCCACGTAACCGTGATACTCCATCCACCTTTGGGCATCTTGCCCGCGCCCTGTAGGTACAGCAACGCTTTCTATTTCTGGGGGCATAACTTTCCTCCTGTGTTAGAGTTTATCTATTCTTTTGGGGAAGTTCATACCAGTCAAGATAATGACCCGCAAGTATGAGCCATCCGACGGCTCCTACTAAGGTTCCTCCAAAGAATATATTTCCTAAGGTATCTGCTAACATAATGTTTCCTTATACGCTTGCGATAAGATTCCAAAGTTCACGACATGCACCTGCTACCCAGTTAACACCTTCCCATGCGAAGGGAAGAAGTGCTAAGGTAATAAGTAAACTACGATTGATACCAACCTTATTAAGGGTTGAATCGACGATATCACTTGCACAACAATTATCTTTACTCATTTGGTTATTTCCTTTTTGAGTTTAACTATACGGGCTTGGCCCAGTGCCTTGATAGCCCACAACGTACTAAATACTCCTGATGCTACGATGATCGGGAGTGCTATGAGATGAAAATACTCTTGTAACAAAGTATTAATAAAGATTAACCCTATCCCACCAAGAACAGGGTACCAACCTTTACGACCCGCTGAAACACAGAGTAAAACGATTCCCCCGAGAATTGAAATCCCCCCAATACTCGAGAGCATTGAGAGGGTAGGAATGGAGGATGATACTGCCTCTGTAACGGTTGCTATTCCACCCGTACTTGGCTTTGTAGAGAAGAGAGTATCTACGGCACATCCTCCAAGAGAAAAGGAGATTAGTAATGGGATTAGTTTCTTCATACGAATTTGAGTAAAAGAGTAAGGATACCAGAGAAGAACATGGCTGTCACCCCTGATATCATATACATCTTAGTCTTTAACTCAGTAATAGATCTATCGATATTGGATAATCGTTTGTCCAATAGATCAAGACGGTTATTGGCGCGATCCAACTCATTAACTACGAGTCGTTTGTATTCAGCCCAACCGTTCGTTCCTCCTTGGTTTGTTTCCCAAGGTTCGTTTACCAATGTTTATCTTCCACCAGTACTAGCACGTTTAATTTTACTTCGTGATTTTCTACCAATAGTCCGTTTAGCACCCGCTGTACTTTTGGTTCTTTGTGGTACTACTTTCGATTTTTTACCTTTTTTCTTTGGCATGATTTATTTCTTACCTTTCTTTATATAGTTCTTCGTCTCTTTTTGGGTTTTCGTTTTCTAGTTTTACCAGCGGTTCTTTTTTGAGCACCACCTGTACTCTTTTTCTTATCTTTTTTATATGCGTATGCCATTAACCTACAAACCTTCCTAATATAAGACCTTCTGATACAGAATCAAAATCTTTAACACCTACACAGATACTTTTACAACCTGCTAAATATACTGAGGTTCTATGACCCATAAACCATGGGCCGGCTCCTGCCCAATGAAAGTTTTCTGTTAGATCCATTTGAAGACTGATTACTCCTGCTTGGTCAGTATCAAGTGTTGGCGCAGCTTTAGCCATCCACACCGCTTCTAGATTTTGAAGAGGAATCCACATATCAGTAGGATCCCCATAACTGCCGGAGTTTACATCGTGTGGCCATTTACGATCTGCGCCTGTAAGACCATCTTTAACAGGTACTTTACCCCACACACCAATCCTTACAGTATGGTCAGCTGCAGTGTCTGAAGTTAGAAAGAGTTCAAGACTTAGACCTGCAGAAGGTACAATAATTTCTTGTGAGTTTGTACCTAAAGTTGTAACGGTATTACTATAAGCTGCTACAAGTTCTTGTGGTTGATTCCATACTGCAGTAGCACCTGTACCATCATCATCTATTACGTTATCATGGACTACGAATATGTTTGAACCCCATGATGCTGCGGGTGCTCCGATGGCAGGTGCATCAAATATAAATGTATTATTGAATTTTGTGGTGGGTGTAGCCATTTGTTATTGCTCCAGTTATGAGAAGGCGTGCTACCCAATTAGCACATGCTCTTCTATGACTATAGGTTGTTCCGGGTAGTAGTATCATTTCTATTGAATATTCTCTTAACAGTCTTAATAATCCATCGACAGCAGCAGCAGGGTGAGGCACATTCTTGCAAGGTTTTTCCATTAAGAGTGGGGTGCCTTCCAACATTAATACAGGATGGGTACAAGCATTCCTTAACTTTTGAAGGGATTTTATGAATCTTATACGATCCTTTTCATTAAGACAATTCTTGGCAATCTCACGTAGACTGCCTTTGCGTTCAATTATAGTGCTACTTTCATGTCCTTGCAATAGATAGTCTCCCGCATCTAATTTATCCTTTATGGTGTGTAACCGTACAGTAATTAGACGTTGTTTAGTAGGAGAAAAAGAATCATCTAAAACCTTCAAATTTGCTGGAAATTTGAGGGGTTTTTTCTCCCTAGTATCTTGGATTATTGTCCACTCTTTTTTCAATCTTGACCTCTACCATATTTTAAAACAATATCTTCTATGTTTTTTTGTGCTTGAGAGAAGATTCTCCCTATATCTCTATAAGAGAATCCTGAATTATGAAGCCGAAGTATTCTTTTTTCTTTTGGACCCCCACTTTTAATAGGTGCATTATAAGGTAAATTGTGCTTTTTGGCTATGTGATATAAAGATTTGGATTCCATCTCTAGTTCATTAGCTACTTCTTTTATACTATAACCTGCACTCAAAAGGCTCTTTACTTTTTCTTCATTCATGACCAGTCATACTCCAAGGGTATTTCGTTTCCATAATATTCAGAGATCATACTCCAATATCCTTCATCTTGTACAAAAGATACGGCTTCTTTTACTAATTCAGTAAGTTCTTCTGCAGCATCCTTATTAGCAACGTCGAAGTAGATTGCATCATAGATGTTTAAGAACATATGCATGTTAGATTTAGGAGAATTTAAACTAGGCATTGATTTATGGAGATAACTTTGAATGCTTATCAATATATTACTTGCTGTTGTTTGAACAGGGAAATTTACGATCTCATTTACTTCATATTTGTCTCCTCCAAGGAAATACCTTGATTGTCCTGTAAAGGGTAATTCTATTCTTCCATGGAGACGAGCAGTAAATATTAAGTCTTTTTGAAAAGCATATAGTTTGGGTCTATGTTTTCTACGACTTTTAACAATAACTTCACATAACCCCATATCTAGTTCTATACCTGACATTGCAAGTACTTGTTTATGGATAACATCAGAACCTGCACGGAATAAGTCTGCAAAGTTAACCATCTTACCTATTTGTCTTTGTTTATTAGTACATGTAGTACCACCAAAGATTTGTAGAGTTCTTTCTGTATGTAAATCTCTACCTTTTTGATAGGCATCTATAAATGCATTATCACCTGATAGTAGACCTGCTACACGCAACTCTATCTGTGATAAGTCCATAGACATTATGTAACCTTCTCTAAACCTACTGGTTATACATTCTTTAATCATAGGAGGAAAGGTCTGTGCAGATGGCTTCTTACAGGTAATGCGACCTTGTAAGGTACCCCCACTACCACCTTCATTATTCTTAGCATAGGTGGGAGTAGCATACCATGTGGGATATGCTATATGATGTCCGTTGATTGGTATAAGCCGAGCAGCTTCATCAGTAGATTTATTTCTTCTATGTCTTAATAATGGGTATGTATAACTACTTATTACCTTTTGAGCACCTGCATGTCTCTTTGCTCCATCAAATACTCTTATAAGTTCATGGGCTTTATAGTCCCAGGTTGAAAGATTTCCAGTGCTGTTACTAACTTTATCTTTTAATTCATTTTGTAGTTTATTTCTATTTGCTTCTGTGAAACTTACAAGTCCTTTTGCTGGTGTAAGTTCCATTTCATCTCTTATTTCATTACCTATTAACCAAATTGCATCATCCATTAGTTTTTGTTTTGCTGTGCCGCTCCCTTCGCCTTCTAGCGGGTATCCGGCTTCGGTTGCGGCTTCGTTTGCTTCTTTACATAACACTAATAGTGTGCTCTCTATCTTTTCTAACTTTTCTTTGTCCATACATATACCTGATTCGGACATTCGGATGATTGTCCATAGTAGGTCGGAGTAAAAGTGCAAACAAAAGGTTGAAAGTTTATTCGTATTAGGAAAGTCTCGCTCTATTCTTCGAGCGAGTTCCCTAATAGCGAGTACTGTGTTATGTGTATCCTGTGCGTTGTATTCTTTTAATTTCTTGTCTGCTATAGATCGAAATCTTCCATCTTTAAGAGTGTTTTCATATGTGTGAGTGCGGAGTATTGGACCTAAACTTTTGAGACTCTTTTCTTGTCGTGTTTCATCGTGAAGATAGTTAATTATTGAGAGGTCTATTAATAGTTGATCTTCTAATGCGAATCTAAATTCTGGGTCTTTTCTAATGTATTGGATATCAAATGGGAGGTTCATTCCAATAATTACTTTTGAGTGTGTTAACCATTTTTGCAGTCTTATTCGATCAATCGTATCTGAAAGATTGAATACCATCGTCTTTTTTGGATTTATCTTCTTCAAGTTTGGAAAGGATAACCCCTCCAACTGTGATAACAATACGGGCAAGTTTTCTGATATCGGGATCTTTGATTTCTCTTGTGGATTCCAAGGCTCCTTCGAGAGCATGTCTTGGGTTTCGCATTGGTCTTCCTTAACTAATGTGATTGAGGCGGTTACTATTAAATCGCTTAAATCTACGCTATCCGTATGCATAGATCTCGCAGGGTGAAATACGGTCTGTTTAGATAAAAGATTGCCTCTGTATCCTTCCTCAACAGCACCATAAGTCTCTATATCGAGACTAATAATTTGAGTGTCCATATGTTCCTCCTACTCAAGTTTTTCTAGGTCGTTTTCATACTCCATAAATGCTTCGATATTTGCTACAATGTCAGTTATTTCTTCCATTCTAAGAGTGGGGGGACAAACGATTAATGGTACATCTTCGAATTGATCTATATAATGTTGCATTCTGTTATAGTCTAATTTTGCTCTTATTATTTGGTCTGTTACTGTTTCAATTATTTCTAACATCTCCTCTTTTTGAAGAAGAAGTTTATCAATTTCTGATAAAAGTACTTGTACTTCAGGGTGATCTCTTAAATTCATTGAGGTGATCTTGTAGATATAATTTCGGGTGCCGAAGGAGATGCCATTGTTCCGTCTACACAATCGGATACGAGTTGCATGTGGGAGTGTACACTATTTATGAGATTGTTATTACGGAGTACGGCTGCGGGGTGATATGTACTGAACATATTGAATTCCCCCACTCTATCTAGTTTATGGTCTTTTGGTGTATAAAGGTTTCCGTTTATTGTAAAAGATTTGGTTAGGGACACCTTCGTTATACCAAGTATATTCTTGTAAAAGGATGTAGTTGCTGGTGCTCCAAGTGTTAGGACGATATTGGGTTTAATGATTTGTAGATCTTCGATTAGGTGTTGGTTGCATTCTCGGTAATGTTTAGGTTTGGGTGCTTGATTGTTTGTTGTGTGACATTTTACTCCATTACCAAGGTAGATTGTTGCTCGTTCTTGGAGCTCTATACCTCCTATGAATGACTTCTTAAGGATATCTCCACTTCTACCCACGAATGGTTCGTTGATCCTGTCCTCGTGGTATCCGGGGTTTTGACCTATGATGAGAATAGTAGGAACACAGGAGATAGAGTGGGGTGTTTGTGCCACTGATTCTTTGTAGGGGATTGTTCGGATACCTATATTTGTTGCTTGCTCGTGGAGTTCACAACGAGTACAGGTTGGTTTATCCTCGGGGTATAGGAGGATAGAAATCGTTGATGTTTTCTTGGTAGTCTTGTTCGTTTTGAATAGATCCGTCTGTTGGTGGTTCGCATTCACAATGAGCCTCCGCTATATTTTCTACTGACACACCAAGTACATTTTCAACAGTTTCATTTACAAATTTAGTGTGATAACCGCCTTGAAAGGCCATTACTTCTTTACCAATAACTACAGTAATTTCATACGCTACTACATCTGTTACAGTGCTATGTTTGTAGTCCCACACTATATCTATAGTGCCTTTTACTTCCATATCATAACTTTTACCATCTTCTTCAATAAAAGTACCATACTTAAATTTTGATGTTTGTGGATTACTCATTATATGCCTTCTTTCCAGTCTTTAATCTTTTGTAGTACATCATACAATTCTTCGTCTCTTTCTTTTGCCATCTCACGAAGTTTATTTTCATTTGGTAGACCACCAAATTGGTTTGGATAATCTTGAAAATACTCTCTTAGTTCATTAAGAAGTTTTACTTCCTGTACTATTACTTGTATATCTTCAGTCGTTATCTCGGGTGGGTTTGACTTGGGCATTTTTCACTCCTTCTTTGTATTCTCTTGTGTCTGCGTCAGTCCAACTTGAGGATTGACATCCTACTTCATGACATGCTGATTCCATACCACCACAGTCGGGACATCGTTCATCTAGATCGTCCCATGCTTCAACTAATTTATTTATTTCACTGTTTTGCCGAAAGGTTTCAGACATGATGACTTTTCCTTTACTTTCTTATTATAGTTCTCATGACATTCTATTATTTGATCTGCTAATGAATCCATTTGTAGTTCTATAAGAGCTACACGAATAGAATCTACATCCTCACCTTTAAGTTGTTCTTCTCGTCTTTCAAGAACAAGAATAGTTAATTTAATAGTGAGTGCTGCAGCCTTATCCAATTCTTCTTGCATTGTATTCTCCTGTGTTAAAGGTTTGTTAAAGGTTAAAGTAGTTCGCGCAGATGATTCTGCATACGTAATTGTCTTACATATCTATCAAATTTTGCTTCTTCCCATGTGTTTATTCGAATTCTTAAACCTAGATGGTCTTTAAGATCGCTCAAAGTAAATCTGATGGGGACCTCTCCCTCTTTAGTATCTAAGAATAAAAATCCAATTTCAGAATCAAATAGAGATTCAAGTCGATAATACCATTCCATAATGTTGGAAGGTTTTAGTTTTGAGAGGTGTACATGTTCAGAAGCTACTGCTAGTGCTTCTGTCACAGGTGATAATCTGTAATAGATGTCTTCAGATTCTAACCAATTATCTTCTTCGATAGGAGGATCTTTGGTATACTGCCAACATACTTCATCGTTGTTTTTAATATGAGAAATATCGATGTCACGAGATTCAAATTCGAAATGCATACTTTCATTATAGAATCAGGATTAACCTTGTGAATAGTGATAAACCAAAAATTGAAGGTCTTGGAGACATAATTAAAAGGCTTACCAATGCTGTTGGCGTTAAAACCTGCTCTAAATGTGAGGAACGAAGAAAAAAAATGAACGAAATGTTCCCCATAAAAAAAGGCCAGCCTCATCCAAAGGACAAGACTGACCGTTAATGGGCTTTATATTTAAGACCTCTTGCCCATAAGTAGTGAGGTCTAGAATAGGAAAGGTAACCTTCTTTCTCTACCCTTCAAGATCAGATAATGGAGCAATCTGATCCTCTTTAATTTGATTATTCAAAATATGTATCTCTTCTGTAAGTTCTTGATGTATAAGAGAATATTCATGTCTCCACTTATTAATTTCTTTATTTATCATTGTTACGTGTTTTGTTTTATCGTTTATAAATATTTGGATATTATTTAATTCAGACAAGAGATGGGACGTTGTTTTGATTTGACTCCGGATTTTTGAATTCATCTATATACCTCCTTAGTTTAGTTGTTTTACTTGCTAAGGAGAATTGATTGGCATTTCTCCAATGGGACGTGTATGCATTGAACAAAGAACATCCATTTCGATCTTTAAATATATCGTGTTCTGGATTATCCCAATGTTCAAGTACTTTAGGAGCATGTTGCCAAGGTAAGATATCTTTTTGACATGATTGAACAATGAAGTCATGAACTTCTCTTTGGGAGGTAAAATCGTATTCTTTAAGTTGTTCAATCTCTGCAAAAGATTTTTCTCTAAGATCCTTCATATCAAAAGCAAGATCTCTTAGATCTCTATGTATATCATTTTCAGCACCTTCTGTATGTCTTCTATTTATTTCAATATGACCTGTAAAGTAACCATTCAGGCAAGCCATGAAATCCCCACCAGTTATAACCTTTGCAGCCATAGAACTATCATTACTATTAATAATACCAAGCTTAAATCGGTACTCATTAGTTGCAAAACCATCATCATCAGGGTGAGTAACATAAAATGTAGCCATGAACTTTAGTCCATCTTGATTAGTCATAAATTTATGGTTTTCAGTTTCATAACCTAATATATCTAATGAGTTAAGTGTTTTATCAAATAAGTGTTTATGTGCTAGAGGCACAAATCTCTTTCTTGCTGGGGGGAGAGGTAAACTCTCTAATTCTTCGTATTCTACTAATTTATTGCATCCGTGCCTTTTCATTCGGGTTCTCCTTCTGTTTCTGTAACGAGTTGTAAGAAAGTATCTTGTAAAGGTTCTTTACCATCTACTTCATGAAATGATTTATATATTGTTGTATTAAATTCTTTACCTATAGCACAAACACTTTTTCCTATATGAACTATAAAGTCTAAACCTATAATGGGATCTTCTACTAATTCCCCTGTTATTAAATTTGTTTGATCGAAACAATGAGATATATCTTTTAGTTCTTCTAAAAGTTTAGAGTCTACTATGTCTATATTTTCTTCATCATTTTGAACTAATTTAGCTGCTTCCATTAATTTAGCATCAAGGAAATGAAGTGCTGTATTAATTATTAACATATCTTGATCTGAACCTTTAAATTTCATGCTTAGCCTCTTCTGCTGAGATTTCAGCCTTACGTTCCATATTGTCGTCCATTGGAATTGCGTATACTTTTCCAATTAGTGATACTAACATACTTCTTAATGAATCCGTTTGAGTTCCTGATGAACCCATTGCCTCTAACTTATCTAAAGCACTTAATGCAGCACATAAGTTTTTGAATATATATGCAATGCTCTCTTTAGATACACATATATCATTTAAACAACAATCTATTTCTACATCAAATACTCTTGGATCATATTCATCATTTGTCATAACTTATTTCCTTTCATAGTTCATTACGCCATTTTCTAAACGGAACCTTTGGAAAAACATATCCAACCCCACTCGAATATAGTTTGTCAAAACATTGTAACCATTTCTTTTCCCACTCTACAAGTGGTTCTTGATGGCTAGCACTGTTACATCTATCATTCAAATGCCAAGGTTGTCGTCTTGCTAAGTCACTTTCTAGAGTGGGGGTATGTATGCCCTCTGAAATCTCATTAGCAAGATCTTTATGTCCTTTATCTTCAAGTAGACCCACTAATGAATCTAATTGAGAATCACTAACAGGTGATCCTTGTAGCATTTCCCAAATTAAAGTCTTATCTAGACCTTCGTCTAACATTTCTTCTACTAGCTCGCAAAGTGCTTGAACATCTTCGTCGTGTTCCATGTGATTCCTCCCATCTTTGTACATCTTCTGGCTTCTTTGTTTCAGTTACTGGTGCACGGTGATGGGCCACTCTAATACTTACTCTCATATTTCTTTCTTCCCATCTAATCACTGTTCTAACTACTATGCTCCAACCAGAGGTATTATTTGATCCTTTACGATCAATTATAACTCCGGGAATTACTTCTTTTAGAGCCCAATCTTCTTCTACCGTATCAACATCATGATCACGATAGAAACATTGAATCTTCTTTTCATCCTCTATGTATCCTGCTTTAACCCATTTCCAATGATCTTTACGCCTATCTGCATTTGGATTCATATCTATTTCTCTACGAAACTCTGAGTCCATTTGCATAGGCACGTTTGCTAGTTGCATACTGTCTACTTGTGAGACAGCACTCCATTTGCCATTCATCCTTGAATTCCTTATAAAACTTACCATCCTTAAAAAATAAAATACACGACCCCGCGTATTCACAAGTGCATACGCGGGGTCGTGAACTCACCACCACGAATCATAAAATACTTTCCTTCCTTCTTTAATCTCTTTTAATGCCCAATCACAAAACTCTAAGTCTTGCTCTTTATATTCTTTATCAGCATCACTACCAAAGAAGAATCCTTCTGTTTTAGGTAGATCTTGTGATTCAACATCCTTCTTCAAGCGTATGATGTCTTCTTTTGTAAGTTCTAGTGGACAACAGTTGAATTCATTCCATTCACCTGTCTTACTTAGTCCTTTAGACCTCCATAGTTCTTCCATCCAACCTTGTAGATTAGGATGTTTACGCCATTCATGACTAATATCATGATTTCCAGGTTCTTCTTCATTCTCTACTTCAAACGCTGTCATACTAAATGCTAATTGGTCAAGTCCCATGAGTATCTCCTTTATGCGGGTATAGCAGTACCGCTCCATGTACCTGTTATTTTAGGTGGTTCATATCTAATTACTTCTAGAAGCAATTTACGTTCCTTTGCAAAGTTTATCATGTGATATGTACCACTACGATGAGTATTACCATTCCAGAAGCATACACATGCATCTGCATATTCAGCCATCTCTTCATTACGTAAAGGACCTGCTGATTTACCATATTTATCCCAATCAGCAGGAAATCTAGTAATTGGTATGTCATGATCCATAGCAAACAGTTCACCAAATTGATCTGCACCTCTAGCGGTACCAGATACAACTTCAGTGATAGTCCAAGGTAGATCACTTAATGATATAGTCATCAATTCATAATCATCAAACTCTCTACCTCCAGCAATAATAGTTTTCATATTGCACCTCCATTAATTACAAGTTATATCGATATAAGCGACCATCGCTCGACATCGGCATTCATATCGCAGGTCGCCCGACTAAATATAGTAATCAATCGGGCGATCTGCGATGATGTTCGAGCGATGGTCGCAGTTATCGTTAGTCTTCTTTATCAGTATATGAATCATTTTTAGAGTCATATATTTGGATGTCTACACTATCAACTTTTAGCGCATGTTTATAAATTGTTTTAATCCATTCATCCTTAGCTTCTTCTTCAAGTCTCTTTCTAATAATGTCATTTGTTTTATCACACTCAGTTATAGCAAAACATTTAGATATTCTAATAGTCTTACCATCTAATCGAAGCAAGGCATTGGGTGCTAAAGTTAAATTGAAGTCAATCATTTCCCATTTCATAGTTGACCTCCTTTTGTTGTATCTGCTGGTACACCATCATATGGGTGACGTTCAGAATCTTGTATTGGGCATCCACCATGTACATGTTCATGATACTCAATTGCTTCTCCACATCGAGGACATTTATCATCTTGCTTATCAGTGGCCAACACTACGGTTGGTTCATCAAAGGTTTGAGCCTCATGTTCTGCGAGTGCTTCATAATTAACAACAACATCATATTCATTGTCATCTTCGAAATTGATAGTAGTAGAAAGATATTCAAAATAAGCCTCCCACTTCTTTATAAGTTCGGTGGTCTTAGTGATTGCAATATCACTACTAACTGTTGCAGGTGTAATATCACGAAGAGTTGCATTAATTGATCTTAGGTCTTGGACAAATAAATTGATTAAGTTTGTTTTAATGTTCATTTCGAGTCTCCATTAGGGGTTAATAAAAAATTGATAAGGTGGATATCAGCATTATTAGATACCACTTACTTACACGTCATACAAGAGTCTGCAGAACCTACTTGCGCTCGCCAGTATAACCTTATCATTGAGTTTTAAAGAACAGTTTGACGAGACTGATTACTCGCCTATTGACATGTTCAGGTCAATTGGTGCATCTGGAATCCGATGCGTATTTTAAACCACATGTTAGGCAATTGGTCTCGATGTAAACTATTGTTGTCGGATTACTGCTCCTGGCCAAGGTGACAGATTTATATCACTCAAAACAATAATAATTTACAACCCACTAATTTCGGCTTACCTTCGGTTGTTCCTTACCTAAGGCTTCTTGTAGTTAACAAGAGATGAAAATCAATTGCCCAACACAAGGTTTAAGGTTGATAAAAGGTTGGACTAACTATTTATAATCACGGTTAATTACACTAGTTTACTATTTGAAGTAACTTGCAATCAACAAAAAAAGAAAAATGGGCAGAGCCTCCAATGAGGTTGCCCACAATTATTTTACGCACGGACTGCTGTACCTGAAGTGGTGGTACCTTGTGAGTTGACATTCCAAATCACATGACTGATATCAATGTTGATTTCAGCGTCTGGATGGATACCGTATTGCTCAGCCACATCAGCGTCGATCTTCTGCTTGTACATACTTGCGAACATACGCTTAGCATGTGTCTTGCCAGATGATTCAACTGTCCACTCACGAAGGGTGGCATCGTAATTGAGTGGTAAGATAGCAACCATAGCCACTTGACCCGATGGATTACCATCAGAACCAGGTATGGGCATGAACTGTACACCGATTTCTTGGAGTGGTTCCTTGATACGGAATGCACTTGCGAACTGTTTCGCATTTTCCAGTGTCGGGTTACCTTTCTTCGAAGTGGTTTCAACTACTGCTTTCAGTGCTAGTTGATTCATATCTACTACGGGCTTAGCAACAGCCGTGCTTTCTGAAGGGTTCTCTTTTTTCATGGTTTTACCTCCCATGTTCTGAGACCGCGATTATAGTTTGACGAGCCGACTGACTCATCTTCACCGCCTCCGTTGTCGCAGGTTGCCGCTCGTAGCCCGCAAATGAATGTGGGTCTGCCGTTGCCGTCCCGACATCGGTTTGTGTTCCGATACGTCTTGCGGGAGAGCGGTGACCTGCGACAAAGGGGGAGATGAGTTAGTCGGGTCGTCATACTCTAACTGCGGTGTCTGATCATGGGGGTAAAATTGTAAAAGTGTCGCAGGCAACAGGAAAACATCGCGTCGTGCCACGGTAAACATGGCAGACCCATCTGTGTACAGAACGTCACCCCCCGTCGCCCCCTGTGTTTTTCTGTTGATTGTAGACGAAAGGGCAGTCCTCTCTAGGAATTTTTAGCTCAAAAACGCGGGTGATCCAGTTGCGATCCGGGTATGTACCGCATGGCGTGGTTCAATAATCCCCACTCTAGGTACCTAGAAGCTCGATTTTGGCTCTTGATCCAGGTGATCCGGGTATTTTCTAACTATTGCGCGTATAGTAATATATATAAAGAGTACAGAAATACCCGGTACATGTGGCACACCCGGATCAAACCCCGATTCCAGTCTAAAAACGAGGATTGACCCGGATCGGTCATCCGGTTCACTACTGGTTCACTTCAATTCTTCAGGAATCGGGATATCAATTATCTCTTTAGTCTCAATACAGTACAAAACATACCCTCCCTCTTTTCTCCATACATCCCAAATAAGACCCTCTTCATCTACCATTTCATCCCCGTCCCTATACTTGGTCCTTAATAGAGCCCACAGCATCTTGGGATCGGACTCCCTCGGACTTTTGTTGTCTTTACTCATAGTAAGTGCAACCCATATCCTAATTGTGCCCTCTTCGTCTTCACTGTATGCGGGGCAACCAACAACCTCAAAGATCTTTTCATATTCCATTATCAGTCCTTTCTGTGTTTAACACAAGTCCTCGAAACTTTTACGGAGGCTCAAACCTTTTAAGCCCCTCTTTCCCCCGTGTGGTCGATGTCTATTCACTTCCCAACTACTTTGCGTTTCTATTTTTATCGACAATTGATTCCTTGCGACGTGAAGATTCTTTATCGAGTTCGTTTTCAACCAATTATTCCATTGTAGCCACAATAGGTCTGTAGCCACGAACCCACTCTCTCTCCTTATGAACCTCTCCTCCAAGAAGTAATCAAACGGATTGTTCTGCAGGTGGTACATCTGTATCGTATCACTTGCTCTACTAGGCAACGGGAACTTGTTTTCTTCGGCTTCCAAGTCAATAGCACCCTGTACTGCCCACGCAGCGATCCCCTCTAACTCCCCCAACAACTTGTCAATCAGATACGGGTCCTCATGACCTTCGAAACTCACATCAAAAGGAAGCACCAGCATCTTACTACTAAGACCTCTACCCTTATTAGGTAACGAGGGTATCTCATTAGCCTGCACTATAGGTGCTGCATTGATTATCATGTTTCTCATCTGTCTCTTGTATTTGACATTCACGGTAACGGGGTCTTGTCCAATTATGTTTTTCAGTACTCTTGTGGCTTTTTCTCCTTCTCTTCCATCCAGCTCACTAACCTCACTGATACAAAGAACCCTAGAATGCTCCAATCCATCCAACCCAAAATCATTAGACAAATCGTCTAAACTACTATTCATAAACGCATCGCGCCCCAACAGGGACTGTAACACTTTACCAATAGTACCCTTACCACTCCTGACCTTCCCATACATGAGTAACCACCTAGCATGTCTTCTATGATTCATGAGGCAGTACCCCATCCATCTCATCAACAACATACTCCACTCTGGATCATTGTTACCCCACTCTTCCAGGCACTTCATCCAACGAGGACATTCGGCAGCAGGATTGTAATCCACGGGAATAACTACCGGATCAAACCAATCCTCGGTTCTCTCCACGATGTCTCCCGTCTTCGCATCCACCAATACATCCTGAAACGCGATCACACTACCCGCATCTCTACTGGGATCATTCAACCATATAGGGATGTTAGAGTGGGGGATCCTAATTCTAGCAGCCAGCCCCCTAACGATGTTGTCGATCTTCTGCTTGTTGGGTGCTATCCTTCTAACCCGAGGTAACCCATCATTACCTATCTCTTGATAGTACGAGTCTTCTAGTTCTTTCCAACAAAGATCTTCCAACCATTCTATTTCTCTTCGCTCCCAACGGTCCCCGTACCATTGGTAGAAGTCTCCTCTAAATGCCCATAGACCACACTTTCCAGAGGGAGTTCTAAATACTCCTCTCAACAGTGCATCTGCAATTTTCATGGGCTCTGCAGAAGTTAGTGGTCTGTCTTGAGTTCCAACAGACATTACTGTATCCTTTACATTATGGGTGACGTACCTGCCTATGACCAAAACCTGAAAGATGCTCTCCAATTTGGGGCCCGAAAAGATCCCACCAAAGAAGGAGCACCTGAATTAGGTATTGGCATGGAAGAACGAAATCGAACGCATATCGATGTTTCGAGTGCCGAGGATGCTTTTGCTGCGAAGTACTGGGCGGGTGGACCTAAGAGATACAATCGAGGTTTGAATCAACCCGGTAGGGGACCTCAGTGGAATGCGTGGTTTGACGATTTTATGAAACGATGGAGCGAGGCACATCCGGGGGCACACCCCGCAGACCCTTCAAGTTACAAACCAAAAGCGATTACGGTTCCGACTTCGACACCTACCACTACAGCACAGTCTACCACAAATACAATGAACATGTTACAGGTGACTCCTCAAACTTATGCATCACAAGTACAAGCTGCATCAGCAAGATATGCTCAAGGGGAACAAGCAGCAGATAACCAAGCAATGGCAATGGTGCAAGACAGCAACCCCCGCAATCCTAAGCCACAAAGCAATATAGACTTTGATCGACTTGGTAACGTGCAGACCGAGGATGATCTTCGTCATTGGTTAAGTAACAACTTCTTATCACCTGCAGGACAAGACCCTCTACCGAGAGATAAAACAAGTGAGGATTATGGGGCTCGTCAATTTGCACCCCATCCAGACTATCCCGAAGGTAGTGGTGCATTCACAGAAACACAAAGTCCTTTACCCGAACATGATGATATCTGGACAGATATGGAGAGGAAAATGCGAGAACAAACTCAGATTCGGAATAATTTATTAGAACAACTGGGTGCTCAAAATCTAAATATTCCTATGGGACAGTCACCTGAGGATTTCCTTAGAGACGATGCAATAAGAGATGGTGGTGGTGGAAGAGGGATTGAGGAACCAAAATATAATTGGCAAAGGAAAAGGGAAGAGATGCAAAGGGGAACTCAGAACCCCGATAGAAGATTCCCTTGGCAGGAGGCAGGGTTAATGGGTGATTCTATGCAAACAGCGGAAATACCTTGGCAAGAGATGCTTTTAGGAGGAGGAGCAGGAGCATATATCAATAGGATGAGGAAAAAATTCGGAAGTCCAAAAGGTAAACCAGGACCTGTAGTAATGGAAAAGGGAGTGCCTCGTCCTGTTGGGTATGGAGGACCTATATCAGTTTCGGGTGGAGACGCTCCTGTTCCTGAGTTTACTCCTGAGCAAATTGCACAACAGCGAAGACACGAAGAAAATATTAAAAGAAAAAGCATTATCAAACCAATAGATTATAGAGCAGAACTAGAAAAAGCATTTGGTCCAGCCAGTAAATCTCGACCCTCTATGACTCCCGAACAAAGAATGGAAATGTATAAGTTGATGGAGTCAATGTTCAAAGAAGCAGAATCTTTACGGGGAAACATAAAAGGAATCACTAATGAACCTCCTCCTGATTGGGATCCTGAAGCAGAGAAACGAAAGAAAATAATGCGGGAAGGTATGGGTGGAGAAGAAGCACGAAAGAAAGCACGAGCAGAACAGCCCGACCTTAAAATTTCTGGAACACAAGCAGATACAGGTAAACCTCCTACTATGGCACCACCAGAAGTAATAGGGGAAAAGAGGATTCTTAATACACCCGCTACTGGATACGATATGGCTCGGTTGGAAGATCTTCGAAAAGAGTTAGGGTTTAATTCAAATGAGGACATAAGAACTGCGGCTAAGAAGCAAATGGAACTTAGGAACTTACCTCACAATTACGAAGGTTCTGTCACTATAAAAAGCAAAGACGGGAAACGAACCTTCCAAATTCAAGTAGGGAAAGACAGTGCTGATCGCTATCGTACTATATTGTCTGCACAAGAAGTAAAACCGAGGGGTGGAACAAGAAGAGGATTTGTTAGGACTCCTGATGTTAAAGCAATAAGACAAGCAATCAATGCTAATCCGGGAGCCGTAAAAGGTGGGGCGTTAGCATCCTTAGCAATGCTTTTAGGTTCCCATAAAGATAACGCTTGGGACTGGAGTGATGCGATAAATAAAGAAGCTTGGGAAGGTGCAGACTTGGGAGGTGCTTTCGGAGGTGCGGCTAGTGCTATGGTCGGGGGAATAGAAAACTATAACCTTGATACCCTACTTGGTGGAGTGAATCCTTATTTACCTAAACATCTTGCAGGAGGAGTTAAAGATGTGGCTCAAGTACTTATTGGAGATCCGTTTATTGCAGCATCACAAGCAATAGGTGGTCGTCAACTTACTCCTGAAGAATATTCCAGAACCTCAACCTTTGGTGTATCGGGAGGGGGCTACGGTCCTACATTCGCAAGATGAGTGAACAGTTTTACATAGGGTTTGGGTCAGGGATAAAACTATTATCTGAGGAGTGGTACATCAAGGAGATGGGTCCTGATATTACCAAGAAAGCCTTCAGAGCTTTTTGTAGGGCTCTTCAAGTTCCAATCATAGAAATAGGCAAGACTTCCTTTGTTGAGATGAACTCGTTCCAACTTGCACTTAAAGCAATCACTAGAGTGGGGGAACCAGACTTTTATGTGTCGGGTTGTCTCTCTATAGCAAACGGAAAGAAGAGACCTTCTAAGTTAGCGGTTGATTATGTAACAAAGAATCTCGAACCTCTTCTATGTGAGTTACTTGCGTGTAAAGCATTAGGGGGACTTTCTTTAACAACGGAAACTAAGTCTGCTGCTCGAATTGCAGCCGAGAGAATGGCTAGAGCTGGCATAGGAGAAATGGCAGTAGAGTTTCAAAACGAGTACACCAAGAGATCAATTCGTGTGTTTAATGATGTAACACTACAATCAAAGAGTATACTGGACTTATATGAAGAAGAATTTGACGAAGAACCCGACACTGGGGAAGATACAGAAAGTTAGTTCCGAAGAAGTAGTAACTTCTTTTTATGGATTAGATGGTGCTGCTTCGGCTATCAAAGCATCAAACTTTGATATCATGGAGGAAATCACTATGGTGATTCAACACACGAGAGATCCCGATCCTAAAGTTAGTCTCCCAGCGTTGCGTCACTTCAGGAGTTTATTGAAAGAGCTGGTACTATCAAACGGCATGATAGGAACAGTTAAACAAACAGAGACATTGCCAGATACGAACGTAAGTCGTACAATGTCATCTTCAACACTGTTAACTAACCTTAGGAGTCAAAATGGCCAAATCCAAGATCAAGTCGAAAGAAAACACGAAATCCTCCCGGCCCACGGTGGCGAAAAAGAAGACAAAAAAGAAGGCAGTAAAAAAGGTAGAAAAGGTAGAAAAGGCAGAAAAAAAAATACCTCTAAGTCCAACAGCATCAAATGCAGTCTACCTTCTTCAGATGATGACAATGATGGAAATGATCCAAGTATCAGCACCAGCCATTCGGGACTTGGGAATCTATGATGTAGAAAAGTGGGCAGGAGGTTTTGAAAACTTATACACGGAAGTCTTTGGGTGCCTTTTCAACAAGAAGAAACAACTACATGAATATCTCGTTCCTGTACTTCAAGAACTAGAACGAGAATCTTATTGTGGTACAGACATACAATTACTAGCGGTCTCCCTATCTAGAGTGGGGGCTTCTCTTGCGTTCATTAAGATGTCAACAGATAAGGATTCTTAATGACATGGATCACACAAGATAATAATCCTTTTTATCCTTTACCTTCCGATTATCCAGAACTATCGGTTGAAGGACAAAGGAAGGCAAGGATAAATGCTTGTCGATTGTGGACAACAAAAGATAAATCTTCAAAGGAGATATCAGAAGCATTTGCTGCAGGTTTAAGATTCTTCGATCTTTACTATCTACACGCAGACGAGGCTATAGATTTTAATCCTCTCTTTTATGATGATGATCCTCTAGAAACTCCCGTGTTTCATTATGACATATTAAAACAGTGGGCTTCCTCGCCCCGTAACATTTGCATTGCACCACGAGGTTCTGCTAAGTCTTATCTTGTTCGAAAGGCTTGTTTGTTGAGAATGATAACCCGTCCCATGTATTCAATCCTTTACGCAACATCTACGAATGATAATGCACGAGGTACGGGTCAAGCACTCAAGGATCAGTTCCAACATAACCAAAGAATTCAGGATGATTGGAATCCCGAGTTCCCAGACAACAGATTAGTTCCAAAAAGAGGTGAAGCACCATTCGGAACCGAGATGATGCAACTAAGAAATGGTAGTTGGATTCGAGCTATCTCAGCAGAGTCCAGACAACGGGGTGGTCGTCCTCGAAGGTATGTACTTGATGACCCAGAGTATGACCCAAAGGCATCAACCTCCATGAACCTTATTCGTCAATACATGGATGACCTCTTGTTTAAGGTGGTTCTTCCCATGGTCATGCGTTCGGGATGTGGTGTCGATTGGTTAGCAACATTCGTATCTCGTCGTCACTATGCATGGCACGCGCTGCAAACAGAAAAAAACAAATTGGGTGAACAGGTAGCATCAGATCCTCGTTTCAATTTGTGGTCACGAATGATCGTTCGAGCAGCATACGAAGAAGAGGATGGAACAGTTGTTTCTTGTTGGCCCGACATGTGGCCCGCCACACGAAAAATTAAAAATGCAGATCCTAGGTTAAAAGATAGAGTGTCCCTCGAAGAGATTCGAGAGATCATCGGTACTCCTAATTTCCTTGCAGAATATATGGCGAGACCTGGTGAGGGGGAAGGTACATACTTTCCCCCACTCTCCAAGGAGAGACATGGGTGGTGGTACGAAAACGTGGATAACATGCTGCAAGAAGATCCTTACTCTAGTAATACCCTTATATGTTGGTTCTCGGGGGACAATATAGTGAGGAAGAGGATGTGTGAATTCTTAAGATTGAATAGGTTGTTTATGACAGTAGATACTTCATATACAGCCACAGCAGATTCAGACTTTAAGGTTGCATGTGTTATGGGAATTAACTCTGAGAATGAATTATTTGTATTAGATATATGGAGTGCTCAATGTCGTGAGGACGAATTGGTAAAGCAAACCATGCAACTTGCGGATTATTGGAGAACACCCACTATCCACCCCGAAGCCATTAAACAGGGATTGGGGCTCTATAATACGTTGGATTCTCTAGTTAAAACCCGTGCGAGGGACATGATGGGCATCTCCCATCTTCCCGGAATCAAGAAACTCAATCCGGGGATGATAGAAAAAACTACTAAGATAGCGTCACTCTCGCTGCGGTTCGAGCATGATAAGATAAAAATACCGTTGTGGAAAAATGAATCCTCATTTCGTAGGCTAAAAGATCAAATAGAACAGTTTAATCCTGATGCACGGGATGGGGGTCTACAGCACGATGATGAACTCGATTGTGTATGTATGTCTCAATTCGTTATAAAAGGAAGATTATCAAGAATTATTAATGTTGACCATCCCAATAAAACACCCCTGGAAAGGTTAAAAGAGGGAGAAGTTGTAGATGAGGAGAGAGGAACCCCTTTGGCTTATGGAATTGATTTTAATAAAACATCTGTTGCTGATATACAAGACATTTTAGATAGGAGCGTAGATAATGATTCCGGAAACCCATCAAGAATATGAACATAAGAATTCGGTTGTTGTTCCCTTAGCATTTTTCGATAAACTAATGAGATGTTACTATGGTACTGGACCTCGTGATGGGGATCCACAATATCAATTTACACCCGAAAATTCACATACTGAGGTGATACCAGAAATATCAAATCTAAAAGAGACTACAATAGGAACAGAGATGCCTCCGGGGTTTATCCCAAGGGGAATTGCAGCAGAAAAAATAAAGGCTAAAGAACGTGGCACTAGACACGGTAAAACTACCGAAAAATCCGAGAGACCTAGCAAGAGTAATTGACGAACATGCAGACCGAGAAGATTCGCGTTTATCTTATCGTCGTATTATGTGGTTGCTTGCTTGGCATTATCTAAATGGGGCTAGGCGATTTGACGTATTTGATCCTGATAGTGGGGCGTTATCCCCCCACTACTTAGATGAAGACGGGAACATGGAGTTTCAATCTCAAGAGATGTTATCAGCAATTGATAAGGTTTCTGGTAGATTAGCAGCTTTAGATCTAAGACCTAAAGTTTTCCGTAAGGGTATCTCCCTCAATAGTGTTCGAGAGAGATCTATAGGTCAGATTATTATGGATCACGTAGTACCAGACGATCATTTAGACAAAGTTAAAACTCAATTTGCACACATCTTTACTTCTCTAGGTTCTTGTGGAATGGCGGGACATATTATAAATTCTTCTACTATTGGATTAACCGCTGATCTTGAAGTTATCCATCCTAGAGAACTATATCCCTTCCCTTCTCTGGGTACAGATTACACTAAAGCTAGAGGTATGATGAGACAACGAACTGTTCCTCTACAATTTCTTGAAGACATGTTTGATAAGAAGTTAAACCGAAGTCTAGATAAGATGGAGTGGTGGGAGCAACAAATTGGTGAGGTAGACGCATCTGGTGCATCGGGAGGAACAGATGCTTCATCCAAAGATGTTAAGTATTGGGACGGTGAAAGAGGAACACAGAATCCCGGAAGTGCAGCCAAGCGAGGACAAACCGCAGTAGTTAAAATTAGAGAACTGTGGCTCTTTGGAGTGGGGGACACGGTTACAAGGTATGTAGTCTCTAGTGGAGAACACATATTGCACGACGAAGAATTCGATGAGATGGAAGTTTATTGCCCCATAGGGTTTGCAAGATTTATAGAAAACGGAACTTTTCATGGTGCAGGTCTATTTGATCTTCTCTTTAGTCTAGGTCGTGAGATGGAGACATTGCTTAAGTCTCTCTTTAATAATGTAAGAGATACAGATAAGTATGGTGTTCTTGTAATGCCCCAAGGGCAATTTAATGATAGAGCTATGTTACGAGATGTAGGAAAAGGTCTTAGAGTTCTACCTTTTGAACCAGACCCAGTAGTTGAAACATTTAGACCTTTCAGTATTACACCCCACAACTCGGGAGACATTCCGGGTAAGACGGCTGCATTTGCTAAAGATCTGATGGAAAAATTGAATCCTGTTCATGATCTTATTAGAGAAAAAGGTCGTGTGGATTCCGCTGCGGGTTTGTCGTTCTTGGATGAACAAATTAGTAAGACTATGACTAATCCAAGTAGAGGTATAGAGCAAGCATTCCGAGGATGTTATAGAGCAGTCTTAGCGGGATCTGTTAGAGAACTAATAGACAAACCTATTAGTATCCCCATTACCAGTATAAACCTCGAAATGGCAGGAGCCATAATCGATGCAGAGAATAGTCAAATCCAATTCCAAGGAACGAATCCTCTTCCTTCCCTTAAAAATGTATCTGTTACTGTTAAAGAAACTAGTCCCCGTTCAATGGTGGCTAGAAAGCAAGAAGCACTTGAAATGTTAAAAGCAGGAATATCAGATCCTGATTCCTTTAAACTTTTAATCCTTAAAGAGAGTTTAGACTTTGCGGTTTGGATTGAAGAAGAAAAATCTGCTTATGACATGATCGTTCGTAATTGTTTAGTTCTTTACGGAGACGGGCAAGATCCGGGTCAAATTATTTTAACCCCACATAATGCTGCACCAGAGTTCCAACTTCGTGTCTTGGTTGCATTTATGTCGAGCCCTATAATGTCTGTGGCAAGTACAGAAGTTCAAAACGAATTCATCAAACTTAAAGAATTTATGATACAGTCTACAGGAGCTGTTATGCCGGAGGGTGTTCCTTCGCTAATGGAAGCAGCCGAGATGCAACAACCAATGGAGGGTATGGGTCAAGGTGGTCCAATGCCGTTCCCACAACAAGGAGCAATTTAAATGCCCGAAGAAATACAAGAAACACCAGAAACACCTCAAGTAGAAGCTACTGAGACCCCCACTCCACCAAGTTTAGATCTTGATTCAACCGTTAAGGTTGATGGTCAAGAGATTTCGGTTAGAGATTTAATTAATACTAGGGATGAAGCAGCAAGGCTTAGAGAGTACAATGAAAATGCAAGACAATTAATTAGTCCTCATGGATCCACGGAAGAGCAAAGAGAACAATCAGTAAGGTTTCTCATGACTCAAGAAGGGTACAGTCCCTCAGATATTGATGAGTATGTTAATTGGACAAAAGAAGCAACACAGGAGGCAGTAGATTATGAGAACGTTCCTCAAGAACAATATGCCCCTGAAACAAATATTCCGGCTGAACCATATAATCAGGAACAAGCAATGATGCAAGAACAAGACAACCAAAGAATAGCAGACATAGAACAAAAGCAATCTCGGTTGGGTGCAGAGATGATGAAGAAAGATCTTGATAACTCTTTAAGAAGAGTATTTCATGAAGATACTGACATGAAAAAACTAATGTCTCTTTCTGAGGAAGGGGATAATAGTAGACAACAAATCCTTATGAAAGAGGTAGAATCCGCTATGATGGATAACCTCAAGAAAAGGAGAGCCTCAGGAGAAACCTTTAATGCAAATTGGTTTGATGAAGAGGCTGGTAAAGCCACCAAATTTGTGTATGATAAATTTCGTTCGGTAATCGGTGATCCGGATAAAATCCAGCGTTCACCGGAAACAGCAACAGATAGTGATAGTTTGTTTAATAAACCTCCAGTTGATCCTCCTGAGTTTGAAAAGGGTGATGACATGGGCGCGCTTTCTGTGAAGTCTCATGATTGGACACTCGACACATTACTTAGGGGAGCCCGAGAGGGTGCCTCTGGAGGAAAATCGAAAGCTTAGAAAAGTAAAGGAATCTCAAGATGCCTGCAAAATTTTCTCCTACTGGAGCCATGTTTGATCTCCACGAGGAACGAATTGAAGAAGTCATTAATAAAAATATTGAGATTTTCCTCCCCGGTTTAGACCCTATTTGGCAAGATCTTATTTCCACAAGCCAAGGGGTTGGCCCTACTGATGCACTCGGACGTGACCTAAAAATCTTAAAGGTTTATATGGGTTCTATGGCTGGTGTTCTTGAACAAGGTAAACCGAAAGGGGATGTCTCTCTTTATGGTGACGACACCGATCAATACGGTGCACGTCTATATACGCAAAATCTTTCACAAACTTGGCCCTCACCACTAGATGGTCCAAACGCAATGCCATTCCGTCTCGGTATTGGTATGCGTTCCATGATGTCTAACATCATGTTCACTCTTGGTGAAATGCAAGCAGAAGCAACCCCATCATTTATTGGTGAAGTTATTGCTCCTAAGTTGGAAGGTTTTGGTCGTAATATAGCTCACACTCTATGTAACTATTGGTACTTAAGTCAAAACGACAGTTACCAAATAAGTACAATTACAAGTAAAGTAGCAAGTGTTGTTGCAACTGGTGGTAGAGAAGTTACATTTACACCCGGAAACGGTGCTGTAGACCGATACTATGTTGGTCAACGAGTTGATGTTTACACTGCATCATTCGCAAAACGCGCTAATGATACTACGTCTACTGATGCTGACCAATCTGATGGTGGAGCTTCGGGAGTAGCCTCCACGCGAGTACCTACATTTATCTCAAGTGTAGATGAACTTAAGGGAACGGTTACACTCTTCTCCACAGTTGATCCCGATGCTTGGGTTGGGGCTAATATAGCTAATGATATGTTAGTTGTATATGCTGGTAGTGATACAAGCATGACAGATTCGTCAGATGCTACTAGTGCATTCACTGGTTTTGCTGGCGTAAACAGTTGGCTAAAATCAGGTGCGTCAGGTGACAACGATAAGTACCTATTGGGTGATGATCGTGATACGAATAACCAAATCGATCTCACGGTTCATCCAGAGTTTAAAAGTTTCACTAAAGGCAGTGTTGGTGTTCTTACTGAACACAAACTCCGTCAATATTTACGTCGATTCCACGCAGCCAAAAACAAGTACGGTCAATATATTGACTGCTTGATCGCCTCTGATGGTGTTTGGTTGAACTACGAGTCAACGAAAATTGGTCGTGAAATCATTGACCGAACTGGTAAGCTCTCAAGCGTGACTAGTGAAGGTTCAAATGAAGGCTTCAAATTCTCCTTTGATGGACGAACATATACTGGCTACACTTCAACTTATGTTGAAGACAATACCGTATACGGAATCCGAAAAGGTGGAAATAACTGGAAACGTTATGTGCCGCCTTCAATTGCTGGAGCAAGTAGTTTTTCTCAAGCAGGAACGGGTGTTCCGTTTGAATTCATTGCTGGTGCACTCACCGGTACGGGTTCGAATAAACTTCCGATCTATGACTCCCAAGGTAACAATACACTTGTAACCGAAGGTGTTCAAATGCCTGGTCAAATGAGGATGCAGTTGGTTCCTGACCAACCTGCAGGCATTAAATTGTCTGGTGTGACGCAAGACAAGCTTTACAGCGACAACTAATCCGTAAATATATCCTCCTGTGTTGGGAAGAGGGTCTGCCGAGTATGGTGGACCCTCTTTCTTTTGGTATACTTGTGGAATGGATATAGAGATACTTTACAATCCGTATGAAGAAGCAATTAATACAGGACTCCAATTGGGAGGAGAACACAAGATTATGCCTGATGGGGATTGGATCCAACATATTCGCAGAGAAACAGAGAGAGAGGATCTCTTTGTATATCGACATGCTATTACAGAAAACTTTGTATTAGCACACTGGATATATCCCCCTTCAGAAGTCGATAAGCCTATATGTTTAGAACTGGAAACAATGCCTATACCCCCAGATCGTGGGGGTTGGATTCCTACTGAAGCAATCAAACTTAGATGCCGTGCTGTAGATAAAGAAGAGGAATTTATGGAACGCAGACTAAAATCTCAAGCAGAAAAGCGTGATTCTCAAAGAGAAAAGCAAGAGGGATATGAGAGGAAGGATCAGATGGTAAGGCATCTCAAACGAAAGGGTATGGAAGTGGAAGCGATATCTTTACAAAATTCGAAGGTGCATTATAGTAAGGGAGACAGCGAACTTACTGAAGACCTTAATAGTTTTTCAAAGGGCAGGATAATTACTCATGGATAGTTCTAGTTCAATATTAATGACTACAATTGAGAGGATTCGTACCTATTTGGACGATCCTACTCTTGACGCTAAATATACAAATGATTTTCTGGTAAGGCATATTATTGAGCCGGAGATGGTCAATGTCATTACGGCTATTAATCAACAGAGAGATGAACCTATCCTCTGTAAATTTTCGTTGGATAGCCTTGAAGATACTAATACGAGTATAGAACTTCCTCCTAATGTAGGGATCGTTCACAGGATCACTAAACTAAATGATGACGGGACTGTATTAGATGATATAGCAAAGCGAGACGAAACAGACCCTCGTGGTCCAGGTTGGCATCTCGACGGTAGAGATTTACACATCCGTCCTGATTGGACTCCAGATACTGCAGGATATGAAGTTTGGTATACACCTTCTGGTGACTTTATACCTCATTACAGTGCAGACGGTGGAACACTTATCTCGGGAGCACTAACATTCACATTAGATGCTGCTCCTGACGTAGGAGATTATGATCGAAGAGAGAGTGCTTATATAGGAGGAGTACTTCGAGTATGGAACGCTGCTAATACGATAATCCAAGAGCAAGTCATATCAGGATATGATGTTTCAACAAGAACGGTAACTGTCCGTACGGCATTTGGTACTACAGATATTCCTGTTGCAGATACCTTGAGATACGAAATTGTACCTGAATACATGGGACAAATTTGGCAAACGATTGCCATAGCTTCTGCAATGAATCTTGGTGTTGCTAGGAACATTACCGAAAAGCAAATGGCTTATCTCAAGGAGCAGTTTGCTTTATCCCTCCAGACTTCAATGGTTTTAACTGCAAGTAAAGTACAGAATAAAGCTGTATCCCCAGAAGACTCTGTTCTTCATACAATGCTGCAAAGAATTCGTTGGGGTCTTCCTGAGCAAGTAGAGAAGAAAATGTCTGATGATTACATCATGAGATCTGCAATCGTTCCTAAGTTAGCGGAGGTTATTTCGTCTATAAATAGTCGTAATGATTCTCAGATAGTAAATCGTCATAGTTTTACATTTGTTAACCAACAAGAATACTATGCCCTTCCCCCTTGTATAGGTAAGGTTTTAAGACTTGCTAAAATTTCTGCAACAGGTGTGATTAGTGACGAGATTCGTCAAAGAGATGATAACGATCCTCAGGGTAATGGTTGGGCTGTAGAAGGAAACAGAATTTCTATTCGTCCTAATCCTGCTACAGGAGACCTTTCAAGTTACCAACTTTGGTATTTACCAAGTGGAAATTTCTTACCCCACTACGCTAAAGATGGAATTTTGGATTCTGCGGGTAAAATCCTGACCTTATCGAGTGGGGGTCTATTCTCCAGACTACTTGGAACAATTGACAAAAGAGACAATTCTTATGTAGGAGCAACCCTTAGAGTATTCGAATCAAACGGATCAATCTCTGAAAGAACAATTGCGTCTCATGGTGCTGCTACCCCAGGAGTTTCGGTTACAGAAGCGTTTCAAACTATAGGTGGTTCGACAACAGTTGCGTATGAGATAGTTGCTCCTTGGCAAGACACTGTAATGAGTGCAGTGGTGGCTAAAGCAATATTGGAATTGATGGCATTGAAGGGCGGGGTACAAGAAGCAGATCTTGCTATTCTTGCGGAATCTGCGAAGTCTGCACTTTCTTCTTCTATGGTTTCTATTAGAAACAAGAGAGCTTTGGACATAGTTCCAAATCCAAATTCCCATCTCCACATGGTACTTGAGAAAACCAAGACTATTATTCGCGATATTGCTAAAGAACTTGATTACTCTGACGATTTTATTTTTAGGCACGGTATCGTACCTGAGTATAGCAGGGTCATGTCTCGAGTTCAAAATACCTCTAGTGATTACATTATAAATAAATACAACCTTATTACTGTTGCCAATCAACAATACTATGATCTTCCTGCTTCTATTGGAGAAATCATAAGGATTGTAATACTTGAAGCAGACGGAAGAATTTCAAAAGAAATAATGCCTCGTAATCAGTTTAGTACGAGAGGACCAAATTGGAGTCTTGAAGGTAATAGCCTTTCAATTAGACCCTACCCCCAAACAGCACAAACATATGAGATTTGGTACATATCTACAAACGATGTCAAACCTCACTATGCAGAAGATGGTTCACTTGCTGCTGATGGTTTAAGTCTTGATCTAACTAATAATGCGTGGAGTTCTAATGCGTTAGGAGACTTGGATAGGAGAAGAGATATCTATGTTGGAAGCACTATTAGAATTATTAATTCTATTGGGATTATAGAGGAAAAAATAATTAATGGTTATACTGAAACTTCTCGTCGTGTTAATTTCAGAAGTGTATGTGTTAATTCCGCTGGTTTTGGTTCTACCTCTGTGGTTTATGAAGTTGTGCCCGCTCACTTTGGTGCGGTAGTAGAGGCAGTATCTCAAGGTGCAGCAATGAATTTACTTGTGGGTGCTCGTCGTGTTACAAAAGCACAACATGCAATGTTGATGATTAACTTTAAGTCTGCGATGAAAACTGCAATGGACTACTTTACCTTTATGCAGAATCGTGTACCTAAATCATACGAGAAGGATACCGTAGACAACCGAAACAGGTACGGTGGTCTGTATGGCATTCGCTAGTTCTTTACCTTCTGTAGACGAGCAGGTTCGTAGGTTGTTGGGGGATATATCTTATTCTCCTAAGTTATCTCAGTCAGAACACAAGAGTTATACAAAGGGATTCGACGTAGAAAATATTTGGCCGGGGTATCCAATTGCAAATTCTTTGGGTGCTCGGGGTGGAGATCTTCCTTCCAGTATGTCTGAGGTTTATCTCTCACAAAATCAAAATCTCAATGTAGCCATGACAGATGTTATGGTAAATATTAATATTCCTCCTCTTGCAGTTGAAGGTCCTATGGGACCTCAGGGAGATCAAGGGTTACAGGGTGTAGATGGAGCACCGGGAGAAAACGGACCACCAGGGGAAAAAGGAGATACAGGAGATACAGGTTCAACAGGACCACGAGGATTTGTAGGACTTGGAGGGCCACAAGGTCCTCAAGGAGATACCGGATCAACGGGTCCAACGGGTGATACTGGAAGTACAGGTCCAACGGGATCAACAGGTCCAACTGGAACTACTGGTTCGACAGGACCTACAGGTTCTACTGGACCCCAAGGAGAACTTGGACCCTTTGGAGAAACTGGAGATACAGGTTCTACTGGACCACCGGGAGGAATCCCTTACTGTTCTGGTATAATTTCTGAGGTATGAGTTCCTCTATACTCCATAGTCTTGAATACGCACATGAACTTTCCCCTCTTCTGTTAGAGAGCATGAAAGAGGGATTTAAGATGAAACGGGAGAGGGACTCCACATTACAGGGGAGGTGGGGATATCCCTTTCAAAGGTATCAAAAAGGACCCTCGTGGTTTTCGGATGCCCAATTCAATATTATTGAAGAACAAATGCCTCCCTCTGTTGTTAATGTCGGAGACGACGAACCAGCAGAAGAACTTGTAGGACCTCAAGGACCTCCGGGACTTCTGGGAATTCCGGGAGAGGATGGTCCCGATGATGGTCTTGCAGAAGGATACATAGTAATAACCCAATCCAATATGCTTGGTGGAGATAAATGGCAGATTATTCCTACTGATGGATCTCCTTCTTATTACGAAATTGAATGCGGTCCTGGTGCTGATTTTGAGGCTGATCATAATACCTTATATGGTAATCAAATAACTGCCGGAAATATGGTAGTCGCTTGGAATGCTATTGCTAGTGCAGACTTCTTTGTGGAGGATGCAGGTGTTGTTGAGGGTACAGATAACGAGTGGGGTGGTCCTTATTGGAAGGTAAAACTCACACAACTTACTGCAGGTACAGCAGGAAATACCGTAATAACTCATATCGACTATTATCCTGCCCAAGATCATGGAGGTCAGTATCTTATAGATTTTGTAGGAGGAAGCTCTTCGGGTACTACTGCGGGACCTACAGGTGAAACTGGAGACACAGGATCAACAGGACCAAGAGGACCACGAGGTTTTATGGGGAGACCGGGACCAAAAGGATACCCCGGAGAGACGGGTATTGGAGGAAAATTTGCACCTGTGGGATCTGCTGGTCCACGAGGAGATACAGGATCTACGGGATCAACTGGTCCGAGAGGAGCAAGGGGAGACACGGGAACACTAGGTTCAACAGGGGAGACAGGGGAGACAGGGGATACAGGATCAACGGGTCCTCCCTTTGCAGACGAATCAAAATGTGATTGTTGTATAGGTGCAGATCCCGATGTAGACCCACAAGTTTGGATTAAATTTCCAGATCCTCTTATTCCTCCTCCTACTTCTGTTTGGACGAACACTTCTGGTTTTTCGTTGTTAGCCTTTTTGTATTTTGAAAACAAAGGAATCAAGTATCTAGTTGATATCTTTGATATAAAACCCTTTTCTATAGATCCTGTTTTAGCACAAAATATTTATACTGATTTTGATGCTGATGAATGTGCCCAATTGGGTTCCGACAAAGCGGGTATAGTTTATGATCCCGCTAATGATCCAGAGGTTACAAATGGTAGTGGATTTTGTGGGTGTACAGATTGTGAAACCTCTAGATTGTACTATGAAGGATTACTACCAGATGATGATGACTGTCAAAAGGGAATCCAAAAAATTAATAGTGCAGGTATCTATGTAGTTTCAGATCTTGATTACACTCCCGATTGGGACGAGGACTTTCTAAGAAATAATTTCATTCAGTGTGAAGAAATATCATGTCAAAATTTGGGTTGTCCTGGGGTTCCTCCCGGTGGGGGAGGCTCATTTCCACCTTGTGAAGAAAGGTTTCCAGGTAGTGTTTGGGAAATGGGTGATAGTGATGGGGGTCTTGTATGGCAGAATCCAATGTCGGATTGTGGTCTACAAAATAATACTCCTAGATGTTGGCCCGCAGAAGTTATAGATTATTATCAAAACGATGGTAATTGTTGTCGGAATGAAAATTGGAATTGTAAACCCGTAGATACAGTCACAGAATTAGGTGAAGTTTTGGGACTGCCTATACCTCAAGTTTGGCAAGATGAACTGGGTTGGTCCTCTACAGGAATTATTTCGGCAACGCTTCTTCATGAACATTATCCTAACGACACTCTTTTCTCGGTAGATCTTAATTGCGCACACCGATTTTGTGATGGTAACATATTGCCTCCTTTAGATCCTGATTCCACACAAGATTGTCCAGAACCACCAGAAGGGAACTGCATTAAATCTGAAACTTGTTGTCCAGAAGCTCTTTTGAGCTTCTTTTATGGTCTCGGAGTAAATTACAGCAGAAATTGTGCTAGCGATGACGTAGGCGGGAACTCGTATTATGATAGTGAACCTTGGTGTGCCAATGAGTACTATCATCACTGTGCGACACGAGATAATATATGGGATGCTCACGGATGGTATGCTCAACCGCTGTATTGGGTTGGTCATTGGGGGAACAGATGGTCTACTGAAACATCTGGCAACAAGTGTCTGATGTTAGGGCATCAAGGTCCTTGTGGTTCTTGTTATTCGTCCTGTGTACTCCAAGGTTGTTTTGGAGAAGGTACAAGGTTTGTAACTGCAATTAATAGTGGGTGTCTGGAGACATTCCCTTCCGTCCAAACTTTTGTAGGTTTTCCTTTCCCCTTAGTTTTAAATGGAAATGTTCTTTGTCAAAGTTTTAAGGTATGGGCAGAAGGGAGTGGAGAGTATTCTGTGCCTCCTCCTATAGATTTCTTAGCAGATAATGAAGTCGATATTGGGATTTTAACTATAACCGGATGGAACGAAGTTGACTTAATTGCTTCAGATGGTTGGTCTACCACTGATCCTCATCCCGAATCTTTGGGATATGGAACAGGTGCTGCCTATCATGATAATGGTCCACACGCGGGTATACCTAAAGGGTCAATGAAAACACCATTCTTCATGCATCATGTGGCTTCTCCTTGGGATCTTATTTATGATAATTCAATAGACATCTTTTATGCCCATATGTGGCATGCTGGTGCCTACGGTAAAACTACTCCCCTTCAAGATCCTGAGTGGCATGAGGGAGGGATCATGATGGAAGACGGCTTTGTTGAAGTGAACGGAGGCAGTGAACCTGGGTTCTTTGGAGATCAACCTTTAACTACAAGACTTAAAACGTTATTTCCTGATACAATTGATCCCGATGATCTTGCAATGTGGTACCACGATATAGATTCTAATGCTATATTGCATGCTGGTTCGGGAACATTCGTATATACTCTTACTGATTACACCATAGATGGTTGTTGTACAGAAGGAATCGAACAACTAACTCCTTGTACTAATCCTATAGTTAAACCTCTTCCTGTAACTGTAACTGCTCCGTGGGTTGCCTATGCGGAAGATTCTGGTTGTGAGGATTGTACGGAGGGATACTATCTCTCTATAACAGGAACAGTAGAGCCAGCTTTCCAATCCTCCCAGTGGAATCCTTTCTGTGAACTTCATATAACTTGTGAAATAGAATTTGAGGACCTAAGGTGTAACTTTAGTGAATCTTGTGGTGTTACAACACGACCTTATAGTGAAGAATCCACTCTACAAGGTTGTTCTGATGGAGGTTCTAAAACAAAATTTTCTAGTGCTAATCCTTACTATGAAAATGTATTTACAGAGGATTCGTCTGATATCTTTGATGGGATAAAACTAACATTTAATCCTGCTCTTGTAGGTTCGGCTATATCAGGTGCTTATCCCGGAGGAATTTCATATGTAACCGCTACGGCTGAGGGTCCTGCTACAGATGGAAGTCCTTACCAAGGAGGTATAATTATTTCGTATGTCTTTGAAAATGAAGATAATCCTGTATGTTGGCAATATAAATTCAACAATAGTACCATGAGTGGGGGTTTTACAACTAATAGAGTTCAGCAATTTATTGATGCTATAAATCTTCAAACTGATGGGTCGGTTAATGCATTAGGTGTTGTAGCATCGACTCCTACAGGAGGAAATGCTAATAATATTATATGGCAAGCTATTGAAGGTGGCCCAGAAAGAATTGATGGGGGTGCAAACTTTATAGCCAAATACAAATGGTACAGGAGACAAACTTGGAAGGGAATCGCACAATTAGAATGTGACCCTATCTCTTGTAACGAAGCAGATGGACATGGTGGCGATATAGCTTTTAACTATGAAACTACAAATTATGCTCAACGAAAAACTAGTACAATGGGATGGGTTGGTGTAGTAACATGTCCTACTTATTATAGTTGGACGATTACTTCCCAAGGGGATTCTTTTACGGCGTTATCTATGGTTTGGGAAGGTAATTAAAAACTAAGGAGACAAAATGGCGACAATAAAAACTGCAGTTAAGAAACCTAGAGAATATCAAGAACCAGAAGTAGATATGTCAATGCCCGTGGCTCAGGCATTTCAAACTAAACTAACCGAATTAGACATGAAAATGTCTAGACAAATGAAAGAAGTGAACAATACGCTTCTTGCTCTTGCTACTCATATGGAGGGTTTACAATCCCCCACTCCTATGCTTCCTCCTATGGAAGAGAAGAAGTGGAATCCGAGGAAGTCTGATATGCTTCTTTGGGATAAAGATTCTAAAGGGATCTCGTGGTGGAACCATTATAGGGGTGCAAAGATATTCCTCGTGTGCAGCGGTCCATCTCTTAATGATTTGGATCTCTCTCTCCTTGATAATCGAGGGGTCATGACGATGGCTATGAACAATTCGTGGTGCATGGTTAAACCCGATATCTGGATTGGATTCGACACTCCGGGAAGATTCCACAACCAAGGATGGATGGACCCCTCTATCATGAAGATTGTCCCGTGGCATCGTAAAGACCATAAATTGAATCATAGAGTGGGGGGTGAGATTGTAGACATGGGTATTAAGGCACAGGATGCACCTAACTGTTGGTTCTTATCTAATAATACAACCTTTAATCCCGAGACTTGGTTTACAGAAAAATCTGCTAATTGGGGGGGAGGAGTAAAAGGTATAGAACCTGAAGGCGGATTCCGAGTAACAATGTTTGGAGCTTTGAGGACTCTTTATTATCTAGGCTTCCAAGAAGTTTACTTATTAGGGTGTGATTGGGAAATGCCTAACGATATGAATAAAGGAGCATATGCTTGGGACGAACTCAGAGAGCCCATAGTTAGAGATAAGAATAATGATATGTATCGTTGGATTGGGGAGGTTCTTGAAAAGTTAAAACCTGAGTTTGATAGATCAGGGTTCCAAATCTATAACTGCAAGGAAGATTCGAAACTGGAATTATTTCCTTTTATGTCCTATGAAGAAGCAATACAGAGGGCCACTGTGCCAGAGTTAGAAGATACTCATGGTTGGTACAGCATACCAAATAAACAATGAGGTATATATGTACCCTATTCAAACCCCCACATGGATTTATAGATTTTGATGCAGAATATAATCCTGAGTGGGTAAATAGGTTAAATCGTAACTTGAAGAGATGGAGCGAGAATCCACAACTTGTAGTTATTACAGACTTCGAGGAAGGATTCGAGGATGATATAGAGATATATCCTTTTAAGCATGAGGAGAGAGGATGGGTCTGCTTGATGGAGATGTTCAGACCCGAGATTATTCAGGACAGAGCACTTCTTGTTGGACTAGATACCATCATGGTAGGACCCCTTAAAGAGATAGAAGAAGCCAAGGGATTGATAGCACCACTTGATCCTATTCATCCCCCCTCTATATGTAATGCTGTTGTTGCCGTAGACAATTCAGATGTATGGGATAAGTGGGTAGATCAAAAGGAACTACACTTAAACGATCCTTTATATGAGTTGTTTGGTCAGTTTTCGGAGATGAAGTGGTTAAGGGAACATATTAGACCTAGATTGTGGGACAATATACTGCCGGGCTCGATTGTAAGTTATAAGGTACACGTAAAGGATAGGGACTTAGGGGATGCTAGAATTGTTTACTTTCACGGTAAACCAAAGCCCAACAATTTAGATTTAGATTGGATACAGGAAAATTGGAAATGAATTCTTTAAAGGATAAATTTACAAATATCGTTGAGAATAATAAGTGGTGTAGTGGAGGTGAAGAAACTCCTTGTGGTCGTGGTTCAACCCTAAGAGCCATAGAAGAGTTTAATCTAGTGGAGGTAATCTCTGACTTTATAAAGGAAAAGGAGATTAGAAGCATTGTTGATGTGGGATGTGGAGACTTTAATTGGATGAGGTTTGTAGAACTTCATGGTGCAACCTACCTTGGATATGACATAGTAAAGAGTTTAGTTTGTGATAATAATGAGAGGCATTCTAATTTTGATGGAACCGTTCACTTTACAGAGTGCTGCGGATTAGAATATAATTTTACCCCTGCAGATCTTCTAATTTGTAAGGATGTACTATTTCACCAGGAACTATCTGATGTAGAAAAATTTCTGGATCAGCATTTATCAAGGTTCAAATACGCATTATTTTCTCACCACCCCGACATAGACAATACGAATAGAGATATAAATAACGGATCAAGTTTTGACTTTTTAAATCTAAGTAGTCTTTTAGGTTCAAATAATATCCTTTGGAAAAAACAGGTAGATACAGTAGAAATAATAATTTTAGAAATAAGAGAGAATTGGAAATGATCTCAAAACATGCAATAGTAGATAACAGAGCAAAAGCAGGAGAGGGTTGTTCTATTTGGCACTGGGTACACATAAGAGAGGAATCCAAGATAGGAGATAATGTGACGATAGGAGCCAATGCCTACATAGACCACCATGTAGAAATAGGATCCAATAGTAAGATCGGAAACGGTGCTCTTATCTACTATCCCGCAAAGTTGGGAGAGGGTGTGTTCATAGGACCACAAGCGATGCTGATAAATGATAAGCATCCCCGAGCTATAGATGAGGAAGGTAATAAGTTAGGAGTTGATGATTGGGAGGCTTTAGGGGTTATAATAGAAAAAGGTGCCAGCATCGGAGCTGGTGCGATAATATTGCCGGGGATAAGAGTGGGGGCTTATTCAATGATAGGAGCAGGTACAGTTGTATCAAAAGATGTACCCGCATATACTACGGTTGTAGGGGCGACACAAAGAACTATTGGAGTAGAATGTAACCATGAATGAGCGAAAGTTAAACTGGAATTATCCTCTATTAAAAACAACAGAAAATAAGAGTGGTAGTAGGACTTCGGTTCCTAAGGAATCTGCTTATGAAGTGGTAGGAGCAGATTGTTCTACTAAGACAGGGATAAGACCTTTTCCGGGGTTTAAGAAGGTACATGAGTTCTCTTCTCTTGACGGTGAAGCCAATCATTCTACTTCGTCCAGAATCACAGATGTCTTTCCTATCTCTTTTAGAGTAGGAACCGATCAATATGGTTTCGGGTTTATTTATAGAGCAGTACGACCACTAGCGACTCATCTATCAGACATCTTTATAGATTTTAGGATTCTGGGATATGACAGTGGAAACTGGCAAAGAGGAGAAACTATAAAGTTGGCGGTTGCTAGTGCAGACCCAATGGAAGTGGTATCTTTTGGTAGATATATATACACCATGGTTAAAGGTGTAGAACCTATTCTCTTCTATGTAAACTATGTTGTTCGTGCTGCTGCAACGGCTTCCTTAACGATTGCAAACGACAGTCAAATAACTCAAGGTGATACAGTAACTCTTATTCCTGCTGACGGATCCCCTACTTCTCATGTAATTACGGCTAATGATACTCTTGAAAGTGATTCGTTTCCTTATAAATTTGATATAGGGAATGGATCTGCAGATGCTACCGAACTTAGTTTACGAACTGTTATTGATGCACAAGATGATTATACGGCTGAAGAGGTACCTACTGATAATACTTCATGTACTGTTACTCAGACAGTACTGGGAAGTGCAGGTAATACTACAATTGTTTTATCTCTTGCCAATGCAGGATGTATTACTAAAACCAACTTCACAGGTGGTGCAGGAATCGCAGCAAGTGATTATGAAGTAGTAATTGAAGAGGATACAGGTCCGGGTCTTCAACCTAAAATTTTATCTCCAGAGGATGATACGGCTATTGGAAGTCTTCCTATTCCTGATAATGGTGCACCCGGAAATGTTCATGTGTTTGTTTCGGAAGGCATCGGATCTTATTGGGATTCTAGTCCTGCTCCTCAATTACAAACCGACCTTACAGATTTTAAGGCGGGTAACTATGCGGTTGCATATGTGTTGGAAGATCCAGATACAGGAAGAAAGACAAGTCTTTCTGAAGTAGCACAAGTAAAAGAAGAACAAATTGTTACGGCTGCTACTGGTACTATTCAACTAATAACGGACACTAACGATAAAGACGATCTACACTCAGAATTTATTGTTATTAACGACGGTATCAATGCTGCTGTTACCTTTACTTTTGAAGGAGATTCTGCAGGGGATACTTCAGGATCTGGTACCGCCTATACTGTAAACATTGAAGCAGCATCCACAGACGCAGAATTTGCAGACGAGTTAATGGACGCTATTAACTTAGCGAACACCAATAATGACTTGAAGATTACTGCTACTCGTGATGATTTTACTCTAACACTAACTCATGACGAGAATACCTTAGATGGTAACTCATTGATGTCTACCAGTGATAGTACTTTTATCAAGTTAACAGGTATGGCAGGATCTACTGAGTTGTCTCCTGCTAATATCGGTGTCGAGATAGTGTACGATGCTACTAAGTTTAGTAGGGCTTACATTTATCGTTCTGTTCGTGTACAAGATGCGGGGGGTGCTTATTCTGCATCTATCGTTCAGTTAGATCAGATCATAACTCTTAATGATTATATTGCTTCAGATCAAACAGGAACAGGAATTGTAGATGGTGATTATGTAAGGGCTTTCTATTACTTTACCTTAGATGACCTTGCGTTGATTTATCAAGATCCTTATACGGATCGTTCCATCTTTGATGAGAACATGCCTAAGGCTGGCACGGCTACAGAGTTTGATGGGATCTTATTGTCTTCGAATATTGAGGGTGATGGTAGCGTAGGAGTTTCTGATGAAGATAGACCCTTAGATAAGTTCCGTGGGTTGGGAGAGTTCCGTTGGTCTTCCATACGAGAAACCAGTCCCGAGTTATTCCCTCCTGAAAACTACTATGTCCCCTCTAAGATATCCAATCAAGTTATAACCTTCGAGAAGAGTGGGGGAGCAGTATTAGGGTTCGGTAATAATGTAGTCATGCACATTACGAGAGAGACAACAGGAACTATCTCCTATCTCAAAGTGTTACCTATACATGAGGGTTATGGTCTTGTTGATAAAAAAGCAGTCAAGAGTGTTGGCCCCCATACCTTTTATGTTAATGATAAGGGTTTAAAGTCTATTGATGCTCAAGGAAGACTTGATAGCCTTCATGCCCTTGACGGGGTAATTGATGGTTGGTCGTCTAACTTTAGTGATCTTAGTATTGCTTATGACTCTCAAAGTTCTGTTCTTTTCATTTTAAATCCTACATTAAAAGAAGCAGTATTAATGTGGTTTAGTACTTCAATGATTTCTGAATTACACGATATGCCGTTTGACTTGGTAAAGACAGGACAATGGTATTCTGATCTAAGTGATGAGGATAGTGATCTTACGGAGAGAGCATTCTTTTTACAAAACCAACCAGATGCAGGTACTGCTAATGATGATTTCGATGCGTGTCTCTGGGTAATGGATTCTAAAAGAGAGTCTGTAATTTCTGGTGCAGCGTCTTCTGATTTTAATAATGAGAAGAGAATAACTCTATTACACCACACTGGTGATACTCGATTCAAGGTGGACTCTGCTACTAGTTCAACCGTAACGATATCAACAGATTCAACACATCATGGTGGATTGCAACCTTTATTGGTAGATACCGACGCAGAGTGGGCGGGTGCCTTTATATATATAATTGCTTCTGCTGATGAGACGAAAATTGGGGAGAAGGCACAAATAAGAAGTATCTCGGGTCTAGTTATAACCGTTATAAATAAGAGTAGTGGATTTTCACCTGTTGCTGGTGACCGTTTAGGTCTTTCTCCAATCTATGTGAGGTGGGCGGGTTCTCTTCTTGGATACAATGATCCTCTAGATCCACAGAATCCTACTCCTTCAGGACTTCATGTAATTAGATTGATTGATTCCTTGTCTACTTACTTTAGTGAAGTATCGGGAGCTCCAACAACGGATACTGTAGATACTGCCGATCTGGTTTATACAGGTCTCTTGTTTGAGGGAGATTCTGATACTGCGGTTTCAGATGGTATTCCTAAGAACTTAAGCGGTACTATAGTTAAATCTATTAACGCGGGGGAGTCTACAAATTGGGTTTCGTTTGAGAAATATGGCGTTAGAGGGGTTGCTCTTTCTCCGGGAGTAGAAGTATTTTGTCCCGACCTTGATTTTAGACTTCTCTCCGTTATTATTGAAGGTAAGTTACTCCCCACTCTAAGAACTGAAAGGTCTACCTAATGGCTTGGCAAGGTTACGATGAAGAATCTGAAGGATTTAACGCAGATGATTATATGAGCGATTTAGAAGAGCTCATGTCAGAAGGGGGAGGTACTACCATGGGAGGTCTTTGGGAAGCTTTAAAGAGTGATTACGGTAAAACACAAGACCAATGGAAAGAATCCATGGGCAGGTATGACGACTATTATAAAGAACGTGCTGGACATACCGAGAGAACCCAAGAGAGATGGGATACTTATATGGGGGGATTAGAGGAGACCTATGGTAAACATAGGGAAGCGGTAGAAGATTGGTCTGGGATGATGGAGGACCGAGCAGGTCAAGCCGAACAAAGAGGGGAACAATATGCGGATAGAGTTAGGGGCATAGTCGGGGAAGGTTCGGAGATGGCTAGAACAATGCAAAAAGCATCTACGGCTAAATTTGAAGAGTTAGAACAAGAAATGAAAGATTATAGTACTGCTTCTATTTCAGGTCTTGTCAGAGGAACTACGGCAAGAGAACGATCAAGATCTATGCAAGCACAAGATGAAGCACGAAGATCAGGTGCCCCTCAAAGTGTTATAGATCAAATTGGTTATGAAAGCGAAAGAGAAATTTCTGAAAGTCTGCAAGGAGCAATTGCATCTTCAGCACAACAATGGCAAGAGTCGCTTCAAGTAGCGGGTCGAATGACAGCAGGTGCTTATGGTCAAGAAGCAGGACTAGAAACAAATCTTATGGGAGTAGAACTAGCCTCAGAAGATGCAATTTTTCAAGGTCAAATGCAGTCATCTAATACAGCAACAGATTTATTAATGAACGCACAAGGTCAAAGAGTATCAATGGAAAAAATGATTGCGGATCAAATGAACACAGCAAAACAAGAGGAAATGGTAGCCGTTGCGAATGCTGAGATATTTGAGATGGAGGGTATGAAAGAATATGCACAACTTATGGCAGATAATCCTGCAGTTAAAGCAGCATCTGTTCTTTCAACTCTTTTGGGTTATCAAAGTATGCCGGGGTACGATAGGTTATCTAAAATAAGAGCTCCTGGAAGCGAACAAAAAAGAAATGCAAATGAAAATAGAAAAGCCCTGAAAGGATATAGAGAACCTCAAGGAGGGTGGGGTTTTGATATGAGTTCAGTAGATCCTCAAAGACTTGAACAAGCAATTAGATCGTGGAGGGTACGCGGTAATTATGATATCTCCGGAAGAAAATCAAGTTTAAATGAGTGGTTAAGCCGAAAATTCGGATAAGGAATAAAAAATGGGATTCGAAGCAGTAGATCCACAAGTATTAGAAGCTCAAAGACTGACAGCAGCAAACCAAGCAGAGGAGGCAAGGCTTGGTCTTCAAGCACAACAGATTGCAAACGCTGCTGCTGCTGATGCTGCTCGGGCTCAACAAGCACAAAATACTCTTGAGGCTACTGAACGTAATGCGGAAGCACAACGCGCTGCTACTCTTCGTGGTCAGGAAATGACACAGCGAGGATTTGATAAGCAGAGAGCATTTGAACAAAAGAATATTGATCAACAAAGATCAGATGACCTTAAGTGGAAGAAATATGAGACTCGGAGGGATGCATTGTTAAGGAAGTATGGAATGCAATCGGTTAACAATAATGCAAACCGAAGCAATACATTTAACTATCAAGCACATAGTCTTGCTTCTAGTTACCCCTCTGGAGTCGCTGGAACTAGAGACCAAAAACAACAGTGGTTAGAGGAGATAGCCCAATTAAGGAAAGACTATTTACAAGATGTATCAGATAATGCATTTGATACAACTTTAAAACAACGGGCTCTTGAACGAGACATGGGAACACTTGATACTTCAATTCAAGACATGTGGGCAATACTACAACAAAGGGTACAAAAAGGTTTGCAAGTGGGGCAAACAGCTTTAAATGTAACTGCTGGTTTTGGTAACTCTATCATGGATAATACGGAAGCATGGCACAACATCCTTTTGAATATGGATATGGAAGGTGTTACGACATCTAAAGGTAAAGGAATTGGTGCATGGTTTCAACGAAAGTTCCAAGACATAGAGGATTTTGATCCTTGGCTTACTGCTATGATTGGAGCACCTGCTGGTGGTGGTGGAATCCAAGTTCCTTCGGGAACATCAGCGGAATCTCTAGCGGGTTACGATGAATTTTGGAAAATATTTAAAGGTTATGATACGAGGGGAGCAAGAAAAGGCGAAGGGGGATTAATAGCAAAAGGTGAACAATTAGTATCCCTAGTTAATGGTTGGCGATCAGCAGAAGAAGAACAAGTTAGAAGTGGACTTTTGGATATGGGTTTTAGTACAACTCAAATTGATGATGCAGGTCTTGGTGGTGGTGCCGCATTTCAAGAAAGTATGGCTAATCTTCAAGGGGTTTCTCAAGAAGATTGGAATGAAGCTAGGCTTGTAGGTGCTATGGAAAGATTGGGAATGAGTCCAGAACAAATTGAAGCCGAAGGTCATTCAATGTCTACTCGTAATTGGGTTGATGGTGTGGTTGAAGGTACTACATGGAATCCTTTATTCCATCCTGATACGATAAGAGATATAACAGGAAATATAGGGGGAGACTATATCCGTCCCGTTGCTTTTAATACTTTTGGGCAAGAGGAGATAATGTCAGGTAAGGCAGTAAGTGGTGAAACATCTTTTTTGAGGTATGCGGGACAATTGGCTCAATACTGGAATGCTACTAGTCCGGGAATGGGAGATAATGTTTTGTCTGCTGTTAATTCCTTTCTGAAGTTCCAAGCAGCGAATGAAACTCCTGCTGCAATGAAAATAATGCGAGAAGAAATGGGCGAAATTGCTAGTCGTGATGGAGGTATTGCATTTCAAGTTCTAGATGCAATGGCTGATAGTTGGGGAAATGAAATTAGGTTTTCAGCAGCAGGGGATCCCACGATGACTTCTAGAACAATAATTCAAAATGCCAAGGACGGGGGATTTGGACTTGACGATGAGAGTGAAGAGGCAATTGAAGAATTTAATAAGTCTGCAACTCAGTTACAAGACATGATGGGGAAATTCGCTGGTGCTTGGAATACCGCTATTGGGGGTGGTTATGGGGGGGCTGATATTTTACAAGACTCGTTCTTAGATTCAGCGATAAATACTTTTATTGCTAAAAACCCCGGCATGACACCGGGGAATATTCCTGATGATATTGTAGATAAGATAATGGGTGCTGCAAAGAAAGCAGTTGGTGGTACTATGGCAGGGGCTCCTGAAGGTGTGGCTGAAGCTTTTGCAGCAAGAATGCTTGAGGGTTTAGACACCTCACTCTTAGAACAATCAGGACAATCCGCAGTTGATATTACTGCTGAGTTAGAAAAACTTGTCCGATCAGCAGAACAAACGGAACTGGATTATGCTTTTGATCAAGGGGATATGAGTTTACTTCACACTCAAGACTCGGCTACATCAGAAGCAGAAATGGAAGGCGAACTAGGACTTTTAGCGGATGAATTTTTTGGAGGTCCTGCGACTTCACCTTCACCATGAATTGGAAAAAGATATCTAGTAAATTAGTTGATGACCATGCTAACAATGGGTCTGCTGTTATTACATTAGACCCCCACTCTGAAGGGGTCTTAGTTAATTTGTCCCACGATGAATTTTGTCTGGCAGAAAAAGGTAAAGATTTAAAAGTTAAAAGTGTTCGTAAGTTCTTGTGGGAGAACAGGAAGAAGCGTGCACTTCAACGAGAGAACGCTGCTATCTGGTCTTCCTACATGCCCGACGAAGATAAATCCTATATGGGAGTGGGGGCTTTAACTAGTGAAAAGGTTGCTAAAAGAATGAAGGAGGTAACAGATGCCTCGTGATGTAACCGGACAAGTTATCCAAGTTGCTAAAGGAACACCTGCTCAAGGTGAGAAGAAGAAGAAGAAAAGGAGCAGGAGACTAACCTCAAAACAAATGGGTAAGTATCTTAGTGGAGGTACAGGTGCAGCAAGTGCTGCTGCAGCCGAGATGAGACTCACTCACTATTTAACCCCTTTCTTACAATCCGGGCAAAAACTACTTCCTGAACATATCAGTGTGTTATATGACGACATCATACATTTGGAATATGCGTATCGTGGTTGGCAGCCGGGAGCTTCTAGAGGTATTGAGTTTGGTAAATATGCAGGTCACGAATCTATTATGCCGGGTGGACGAGTTTCGGCTCTTAGTCCCCAAGGAAAGGTTCTGCAAGATGTTCTACCTTTATCACAACAGAGATCTGTAGTTGATCCTACTGCATCTATTGTTGAGGGTCCAACAACTAAGGATGTTACATATAGAGGTAGAGCCACACCTGCAGGAACACAAAAAAGATATGCTCGTTCGAAAACAGTAGCGTTGCCTTTAGATAGACCCGCACTAAAGGCTATCGCCACAAAAAGAGGCAAACGCGGGGGGTTTAAAAGACCTCAAGTTGGAGATGTTACTAGAGAGAGTCTCATTAGATTAGTTCCAGGCACCACAGAATCTGCAGCGAATATAAAAAGAGGTGGTCAGGCAGTAGGAATGTATGCAGACTACATGGCTTTGGAGAAGGGTCTTGCAGGAATGGTGATACCTACTGCGGAAGAACTTTATACTGTATGGAGTCAAGAGTATCTTGCATCACTACCAAAAGCAGCAGCAGGAGTCGGTCCGGGCATGGTTCCACCAAAAGGTAAGAGTGTTCCGAAAGTTAGTTCTACTGTAGTAAATGAGACGTTGGAGCAGATATGGAAATCTGCTCAGGATGAAGTAGGGATTTTAACTGCTAAAAGAGATCGCATGGCAACATCTCTTAACAGAATTCTTAGATTACCAGAATCAACTTGGCTAGGACATGCGGTTGCTAAAGCAGGTAACCCCGTTCTAACTAAGGAAGTAAGTTTCTATACTTCCGGCAGAATGTCAAAGGAATCTGCAAGAGGAGCATATGTAGGAGAAATACTATTAGCAGAAGGATCTGCAACAGGTAAGCCCACAGCATCTCAAATTCAACGAGGAGCTGCAGCAGCAAGAGAACTAGAACCCGCTAAGAGAAAGGTAGCCATGGAAACAAGGCTGGGCGAGTTACGGGCTGCGGGAGCACCACAAGGACAACGACAAGGTCCTATTACTACAAGACCACGGGCTCCACATCCTTTAATGTCTATGGGAGCAACCCCGGGAGAGCCTATTATTCCACAGGGAGTCGGACAACCACGACCAGGACCACAAATGTATGATCCTAATGTTCCTAGACCACCAGTCGGGATTCGTCCAGACCCCAGTCAAATGGGAATGGCAGTAGAAGAAGCGGGCAGAAGAGGACTTCTTGCAGAAAGAGCACAACAGATTACTGCTCAACATGCTGGAATGCCAGAACCAGTTAAAGGGTCAATGCCATGGAAAGCAGGTAAAGGAATAGAAAAGGCACCTAACATATTCCAGAAGCTAATGAGTGGGGGTCCTCATCAGTCAGGAGTTAAAGCTACTAGTAATCTTAAGATGTTACTACCTCTGTTAATCCTTATGGGATTATTTGGTGGTGGCATGTCAGCAATGGGAGGGGAACGAAATGCCGCCTGATTATTTTCAATTACAACAATGGGCTAAAGAGAATGGTGTAAAGGCTAACCAGAAGAAGGCTGTTCTACAAAGACTTTTTGATAAGGCTCAAAAATTAACTGCTAAGCATCAATCAAAAGCACAAGCATGGGCTGCTGCTCAAATGGCTAAGGCAGGTACTTACGGAGAAAGACTCGAACGAAGACAGCGAAGCGACAGAGTAAGAACTCCTCAACGAGCTAGAAATCCTCAGGTTGGGTTGAAGGGTTTTTTACCGCCACCACAACAAGGTCCAATATTGGGTCCTCATCCTTTTATTGGTCCTCAACCTATGGCAGGAGCACAAACCGCAGCACCCGCAGCAACTGTAGCGGGACAAGGTCAGTGGTCTCCGGGTAGAGGTGAACGTACTATTCCTAGAGGAGCCAATTGGGATAGTCCAACAATAGAAAAAAGAACGAAGACGAGGTGGTGGCAGAAGAAGGGAAAACCTAATGAGGTTCGTCGTCCAATTGGTACTTATCCCGGTGCTCCTTCTGGGGGTGTTGATCCTAGTAAAACATTGGTTCCATATGATCCTAAAGTAGCAGCAAAGAATGCAAAGGGAGCCCTTAAATGGACTAGGTTCCTTGGTCCCGCAGCGAACACTTTATTCTTAGGGTTGATGCTATATGATATTATGAGAAGAGGGGGTGGGTTTGGTGCACGTTCAGAACAACAACGAAATGCTCTTGCTGTTATGCAAGGTGGGCTTGTTCCCGGTATGCAGCAAAGGTCTGCTGTGTCTAATGATATATCACGCATGCAATTAGGTGTAGATGAAATGGAGAGATTGGGAAGTTTTGCTAGATACAAGAAACAGGGTATGGGACAAGCACAAAACTTTATGTCTGAGCAATTAGATAATATAGTAGCAACGAAACAATCACGGTTAGCAAGAGCCTCTTTTATGCCTCCAGATGTTCAGGATCATCTGGCTAATTTAGTTAATACAGGAACTTTCTAATGCCACTAGCAGGTGCGTTCTTAAAAGCAGCAAAATATTTAGGGGAGGGTGCTTTTCCTGCTTCTCGTGCTATTGGTAGGGGAGGTGCTGCTGTTGCAGATAAAACCCAAGGTTTAATTACGGGTATGAGTGCAAGGGGAATGAAGATTAACCCTTATATGGCGGGTCCGGCTGCATACTTTGGAACGACGTTTACTAAGGATGTCATGGTAGATCCTATTATGGAAGGATTCACAGAGAATCCTTATTCAGATGCTATTCAAGCTTCTAAGGAAAGATACCGTGGACAGCAGATGGCCCTTAGAACTAGATTAGAATATGAAAATTTACAGAGAAGGATGCAACAAGCAACCATGAGACTTGCTGTAGCCGACCCACATCTCTATAATGAAGTCATGGCGGGTAGAAGCCTTCCCAAAGACGCTGTAGTTTTTGGGGGTCAACCCCGTACAGATTTAATGGAAGAACTGGCTATGAGTATGGCTCAAGATCAGTTCAAAGAACCTCCATCGGCTCAAGATGAGTTGATGCAAGAACTTGGAGTTTAATTATGGCTGGTGAAGCCCCTCTACCCATTCAAGAATGTCCTGACCTTATCTGTCATACAATATCAATTCCAGTCCCAGATGCGGTTTGGGATGACGGTGCTGTAACAGCAGAAGGGCAATTCCTTTTTTACTGTGAACGAGATACTATTGTAGATGCAGCTCATTTTATATGTAATGTGACTGATGCATCAGGTGATATAACTTTAAATACCGGATCAACTGGTGTTGCTTCTGCAGGTAGTGCGATTAGTTCTGTACTAACGCCTGGTGCTACAGCAGGTGTACCCCAAGCCTTTACAATGACTGAGACAGCGAACTTGATTCCTGCAGGTAATTGGATTGGTGTTGAACATGATGGTGATGCTGATTCAGCAGATCTCGTTGGTGTTATGATTCAAATTCGTCTCCGCACACGACAACGTTAATCCTTTTTGAGTCGAGGATACAACCGGGCAGGTTCCGTGCCTGTCCGGTTTCTCATATAATCAATTAGATGGAATATCAAGCATCTCCATTTGAACCGATTCGTACCTTTGATATACCGGGGGTTGCACTTCACCAATTCTTAGAGGGTACGGCAACTCCAAGTTCTCTGTGGAATTTAACGGTTCCTTCTAAGAGAGCGAACCTTACTCCACAAGAGCAACTCTCCCTAACAGAAAAACTTAAAAATGAATATGGGGGAGACAATCGTGCCTTAAGAACCATGATTGGTATTGCCACTAACCCGTGGGTGTGGTTGGGGTTCGCGTTTTCTCCTGCAGGTGTTGATGCTTTAAGAGCAGGACGAAGTGTGTTTGGTTCCGGACGACATGTGGCTAAATACATTAATAATAATGGTACTTTTCTTGATCACTTGGGAGGTTCTACTTTTAGACATATATCCGACAATACAAAGTTGGCGGTTGGTGCTGAAGCAGATGCCCTTCAAAGAGCAAAATTTTTGAGGTATGCGGATGAAGATGAAGCAGAATTTCTCGTTAAGTATTATTCAGATCCCGCAAGAAAAGAGAGACTTACAAAATTAGGATTTAAAGAAGCACCTAGAAACTTAGAAGAAATACTTCAAGTAATGGCTAGGAGTGAGGGATTGGCACACCCTAAAAAGTTTACCCCTCGCATCTTTGATCCTAGGTACAAACCTCGAAAAGAACATGAGGGATTGGCTAACGACATTAGAAGACTTGTGGCTATTGGATTAAGTGGTAGGCAAAGAGCTACCAAAGAAATCCTTAGTGAATTGCAGATGGGTACTTACTATGTTATGAAGGAAGCAGACTTGACTAAAGGTCAAAAGTTCCTTGATGGCTTAGGGGCCGAAGTAAAATATAAAGGTCCGGGTAGATATGCAATTCCTTATCAGGAATATGAAACCCTTCATATTAAGAATCAAGCATTAAAGAAGGCAGGAAAAACGGAAGGTCTGCATGACATATACATGGATCCTGATGAGATCAAGATCATGCATGAAACAATAGAGTTACCTCCTCTAATGGATGAAGCCAAGTTTAATGCTTTGGCTAATGATGAAATTAAAGCAATCATTGGCTCTAAAAGAAATGTATTAGACAAAGCAGTTACTCGATTGATGGGTGATGAACAAGAAATGGCGAGGGTTTTAGGTAGAGAGTTTAAGTTGAGCGAGAGAAAATTAACCACTCTTATCTCTGCTCTTGATGGTACTGAGGGTGCCAATCTTTTCTTGAAAGGTTCTATGGAAGAGTTGGTTCAACCCGGAATGCTTAATGCTAAGGGTTCGGATATTCTTGCTACGCTTTTGAACAGAGAAGTTCATCAGTATAGAATGTCTACCTTTACTAAGAAAGAAAATTTGATGAGGCTTTTGGAGGGTTCCCTTTTACCTTCCTTTAGTGAGGGTAACTATCTTCCAAGAAACACTTTTAAGTCTGCTGGTTCAGACGCACTTAGTAGTGAATATGTACTTAGAGGTGCCACAGATACTTCAAGTCTAGCTGAAACAAGTAGACTTATGAATAGAACTATTGGTTCTAGAAGATTACATCCCGAAGATTATGAGTGGTTGATTAATCACTCACGACAATCTGTTGCTGCTAATCCAAGCACACATAACAGAGCCGTCCTAGAGGGGTTACTACACGATCAAGATAAAGTAATCAAGGCTATAGGTAAGAATGAAGAGATGGGAATTGAATCTTTGTTTTTAACTCTTGATGGTATAAACTCTACGGAGAGATACTTAAAAGACTCTTCGGAGATGTGGTCTAGATATCTTCCTCACCTTATACAAGATCCTATGGGTACAGGTAGATTAATGCACGACCCAGCAGTATACGGAAAACTTAGAGCCCTAGATAATACTATTAAAAGAACACCTGAAGGAATGAGATCAAGTGAGGGTGTCCCTCTAGGTGATATCTTTAAGGCTAAGACTCCTTGGAGAGCACCTGCTGATTGGGTAGAGGGAAAAGAAATAGCGTATTTTACTGACACTTTAGATGATCTTATGTCTGGAAACAAAAGACATCTTCAACCTGCAGGAGGTATTACCCTAGCAGATATCATGGGTAATGATTGGGTTGCATTTAAGAACAATCACGCTAAAGGATTTTTTAGAGATACCTTACTACCTCACATGTCAGGAAGACTTAATCCTCAACAAGCTTCAATGAGATCGCTTCAAGCTACGACCCGAGCACAACTAGAAACCTTTGCAGAAAGTAGATTGGGAGAAACTATTAGATCTTGGGGTAAACCCGGTGAAGACTTTATTGATGGGTTATTGGATATGTCTCAAACTAGAAGCATCTCGGGATCTTTGGCTAAGGGTTTGTATGTAGGATTTTTAGGGGTCAACATGTCCAGTGTAATGTTGAACTTAATGCAACCTCTACTACACGCCACGATGTTTGGTGGTCTTGATAATGTCCTACCTGCCTACAAAGATGCATTCTTAGAGATCATGGATTACGGGGCACAGAGAATGAAGTCTGGAAAACTAATCATCTCTGATCGTGAGAGAGCAAGGGCTATGGAGAAGTCCTTTGAGTTTGTTGATTCTCTTGGCATGTCTCCAGATGTTTTCGGTAGTATTGATATTGCTTCTTATGCAGGGACCCAACGTTATGGAGTAGAGAGCGGGTTAAAATATGCAACCCAAAGTCTTCCGATGAAGCTCTTTGAAAAAGCAGAACTTCTTAACCGTAATGTTGCTGCCCACACAATGAAGAGGATGTATCAAAAAGCGGGAAGAAAAGTACCTACTGCTGCTGCGGGTAAATGGAGTAGTACCGAAGAAGAATTCTACCGATTCCGTAATGATGTAGATACCTTTGTTCAAGAGACACAATTTGGTGGTACCCCCATCAATATGCCTACGGCTTTTATGGGTGAGGGTCCTTTAGGTAAAGCACTTAGTAACCCCTTGGGTCGTCAGTTTTTAAGTTTCCCTACCCGTGCCTTTACTTCTTGGCTCCAAACAGGTAAGAGAATATCCCCCACTCGTAGGATCCGTGGTACAGATATCCAAGTACACCATACTGTTGCAGACATGTTAAGGCTCATGGGTACTGGTGCTGTAATTTACGAATTCGGTAAAGAGATGCTGGGTACAGATCTATCTAGAGGAGTGGGGGTTCAACCTATCTTTGAGGTAATGGATGCTGGCTTTGTTCCTCCTATAGTTAAACTCCCTATGGATTTTATAGAGATAGTAACAGGAGATTTAGAGTTAGCAAAGTCTTCTCTCCCTGCGGTTTTCCCCGGTGGTATTTCTGCGGTTCGGGCTATGGGAATGCTCCCAAAACTAGGAGATACTTACTTGCCTGATATGGCTAACAGTCTCCAAAGAACTTATGTTGATTGGGACACACAAACACCTGACGGATATCGTCCCGTGTATTCGGGAGACGGAAGACTAATAAGTTACGATAGTCCGTTCACAATTATTACAAGAGGTCTTGGCTTAAAATTAGAAGATCATCCACGAGCAGGAGAAGTTGACGGGTACTTATTAAGTCAACGAGATATCATTAATAAAATGACGGGTGATTACATGAATGCATTATTAACTGGAGGGAATGTATCAAAGGCTCGTGGTATTGAAGCAGAATTCAAAAAGAAATTTGGAGTACCTTTAACGGTATCTAAGGATCAATGGCGAAGACGTATTCGTAACCTACAAGTAGCAAGAACAGAACGTATAGCAAATTCTCTACCTGCTGCATACAAGAGTTTGTACCAAAGTACCCTAGTAAAACGTTACAGAGAGATGGGTTTAGCATCTCCAGAAGAAGCCATGGCTGGTATGACATCGGGAGCAAGAACAAAAGCAGGAGCAGCAAGACCCGAAACCGTAACACTTTCACCAGAAGCTGTAGAAGAAATTCGAAATCACATGAAGAAACTAGAGCAGGAAAAGCCAATAGAGGAGCAAGGGTTTGACCCATTTAAAGCATGGAACCAATAAGAAAAGCGACCTTCGCAGCAATATCGTGCGTTCATACTCCCTTTGAAAATGAAGATGCAAAGAGTTGGATGTTGGCTAGTATATGTGCTAACCCCCCCTCTCGATTTATATTTTTAGGAGACTTGTTTGATGCAGGTGCGGTTACCGTGCACCCTTCGGAGTTCGAGCATGCTCTCGAAGATGAGTACGAGCACGGGCATAAGTACCTCTCGGACATCATGGGTGTATTACCACCAGAGACTGAGTTGATTTGGATTCATGGCAACCATGACGATAATATCTTGGCTAAAGATCCTAGGCGATCACCACGGGGATTACGTTCCTTGCTGTCATGGAACAAGCACTATGAATTTGGAGAGTTATTCCGTAAGTGGAAGCAGATACCCTATACCAAATGTAAGCAGGGGCTTTATAAAATTGGGCAGGTATATTTCTACCACGGCTTTGATGCAGGAGTTAATAGTGATGAGCTTGAAACCCTTCAGATGGCACAGATAGTGGGGGGTCATGCTCATAGGTTATTTGTAAGGGGGCACACTCATAGACCTGTAGGTGTTGAACAATGTACGAGAACCTCTAAAATAAAGCTGCCGTGGTACTACGCTAATGCGGGTACGATGGGACCCCTCAATCCTGACTACATGAATCGTAAGGACTCATCGGGATGGGGTGCTGCGATTGTTAGAGGTGAGGCTTCCTTGTCGGAACCTAGAAGACCCTCTACTTCAGATTGGGATGCTCACGTAGAATTATTTTAATGTTATTTTGGAACCGATTAATTGTGATTTGTAGACCGGAACCTACAGCCGTAGCCATACTTGTATTGAGTTGGATCCTTCTACGATAGCACCCGAATGTCTACGTTTCTTGTTGCTTCCTGTAGTCAAAGACACCTCTATTAGACTTGCCCATTCTTCCCCCCAAATAGCTCGTGTACGGGCTTTCCCTAGTTCTTCAATGTTGGGGGGTAATGCACCCTTAGAAGCCTCGTACAGTGTAATCTCGGTAGCCTCCTGACCCGATAGTGTTTCTGTCTTAGGCCAAATTATTACAAGCCATTCCCCCACTCCATAGAGTGCTGCTTCTTTAGAAATAAGAGGGGGTTTCTTTAGTTTCCTAGCAGGAATTGAAACAATAATCTTCCATCTAGCCGAGCTATTTAAAGGTGAGTCGGCACGGTCAAACGTCACCATCGGGAATACGGGGAACTCTGTGTATTTCATCGGAAGAATCTTACCAAGAACAAGACTAGAATGATTGCTAAGAGGGCTACTCTTAACGGCATTCTATCTCGTTCAGGGTTGTTCATTTAAATTCTTCTACGGTATATATCTTTTCTTTATCTATTCTAAGACGGTTAAAATCTTCCGCTTCTTTAACTGCCTCTGCTTTCTTCCAGTATATAGCGGGATTACGTTTATTATCCAGAATCCACCATTTCTTTTTTACTTTTATTCCCCACTTTTTTACTGTTTTCATTTGGTTCCTCACAACTTTCTTGTCCTTGACAACAAGGGTTCACATTATTCTTACAGATCACACACTGACTGTGACCATGTACTTCTACAACCATAAGAGGTTGTCCACAATAAGGACATGCTGGGATGTCTCTATGAAATTTGCTTTGTCTCATCTATTTTTACTTCTTCTATCTCCATACATTCATTATCACATCCGTGGCACCATACATATTCGTTAAAGGTTCCTTCACAATAATCACTTAGTTCTAATGTTTCTTTGTTAAGGGGTAGCATTACATCATACCCTCCCTCAAGATTCGAACTACCACATTCCTTACATATTGTTTTATATCTCATCTTTTTCCTCCTCAAAGTATGATTGATATTCTTTAATCAAACTATCAATCCAGTCCAAGTCACCGCATCCATTCATCCCACCACATGCATGGTAGAATTGACTACAGACATCTTTCCAATCAGGATCATCCCAATCTATATTCTTCTTTGGCATTGTATTCATCCTCATCTATAAAGTCTATTCGTTCAGTATCACAATCAGCACACCAATTATATTCCCATGGGTAGTCTATACCACCCGCAACAGGAAGGTTGCTATAAGTATCATCATTGGGATCATACATTGCTATGTGACCCTCAGTTATATTAGTTCCCCCGCATTCACTACATACTACCATGTTCATCCTCCTCAGTAATTTCCCAGTGTTGTAAGACAATCTCCATTGCTTCTTGTTCCGCTTCTTCTAAAGAATCTGCTTCAAGTTTTATCTCATGTACAGCAGGATCAATAAGTATTCTAAACTTGCTCATCTTTAGTTTCCTTTATCCTCTCTTCTGCCATCTCTGTAGCCCTTCGTTCGTGCCATTCCTGTATCTCTTTCTTTATCTGTGCTGAACTTTTCT
>Ga0208449_1000099_pt1 | contig 83587 bp, 89 predicted proteins | sample MalvireepMed_s17_FD_184247 | JGI IMG/M metagenome (GOLD analysis project Ga0208449, IMG submission 184247) | Marine viral communities from the Global Malaspina Expedition - Malaspina viral metaG DeepMed_s17 (SPAdes) (version 2) | ecosystem: Environmental > Aquatic > Marine > Oceanic | place...
AACCAGGCCCAAACTCCGTCGGCCGGCCCGTCGCAACAACTCAGAACACCACGCACCGAAATGGCGACCCCAAGCCCAGGAACTGGCCCGGGTACCAGGAATGGTGGTACTACCGGTAGAGGTGGCTACTAATGTCAATTGAAAAACTGTATATAAATACACACTTTATAACAAAGAATAAACAAACCCCGACCCGCGTGGATCTCCTTGCGAAGCATCGTGGTTATTTTTATAACTTGGAAGGAGGCATGCAAGGTGGCCAAGGTACTACGGAATTCAATGAAAAAGGAATTACCGTTTCTTTTGGAACACCAACAGAAGTAGGTGCTAACGCTTATGGAGGCTGCTTCGAGTTCAATGACATTTATAGATCATATCCAGTTTTTATAAGGTCCAGTGATGTTACAACAAAAGATCCAATTCAGGGCGCCCCCGATGGCCCGCCTAGAGACAAAGCCGGCAGGACATTAGGAATGTGGACCAAGCTTTTGTTTGGCACCGGGCCAGATGGAACAGATCCTTTGATTCCGGTGATGCTCGCCGGCGGTACAGAACTAATACCATTTGGCCAAGATGGTTTATTAACAAAAGCGTTTTTTAATACAAGGTATTATGATTATTCTTTTAAGCAAATGATACCAACAAGTCCACAAATGGCGGTACAAGGCGCAAACGGCATGGGCAGCGTCTTGAACCAGTTCTCGCCCTCTCACCAGCTTGCCTCATCATACTCTTATTACGTAGAAGAATACGAAGACTATGTGGCGAATACAGAAATTGGTGAGATTTCTTTACCATACATATATAATTTTATTGATGAAATTCATAATTCTAACTTAGATAATCCCTTTTCCTCCTTAGAACAAACAAAGACATTCTTTTGGAATGATCCAAAATGTAATATGTTTTTGGGAGGGAGCAACACCCCAGTTATTCTTTTCAATGACGCGGGTACTACTACACCATTCGCGCTAAACCTCCCCAGCAATGGATTCGGGCTCGATCCCCAGGTAGTTGATTTCGCGCCTTCTATAAGCGAACCGTTTAGAGATATAGCACAATTCCAACAAAAAATGTTAGGCGCTAAACTGGACAATATCGATACTTTATACGAAGGTCAATATAACAAAAATATAACTCCTAGATTGCAAGAATATTTTAAAAAATGGGCCCTTGAGGCTTCATTGCCATCAGTTCCAGTAGTAAAAGAGGGAGAGGAGTCTCTTGAAGCGCAGTTCGGAGGTTCTGAAGAATATTTATACACAATTGAAAGAGCAAAAAATATTAGAAAACTTCTTGAATATAAATATAAAAATATCTTTTTTAGACAATCAGAACTAATGGATTATAATAATACCAAAGACTTGTTTCCAATGGCCACCAGAATTAGCGTTGATAACATACCCAATATTAATTCTGATGATGGTTGGCTCAGGGTATCCACAGCAAATAATAGTTTCCGAGGTTTGTTAAAGTCCTGGAAGTTTTATGAAAACGTTTTTGAAAAATTGGCCGATACAACAGCACAACCTTTTTTAAAGGCTTTCATCGGCGGAAAAGCTCAAACCGAGGAAGGGTATGATTCAGAATATTTATATCCTCGCACTTTAGACGAAGAAGACGATTCCTTTGATGGAAGAACAAAATTTACTACAGTAAAAATTAATAATGAAACAGGTAAAACAACCGCGGAACTGCCTTCAAATGTTAAAATGCTTGATTTCAAAGAATTTATTAAAGAGTTGAAAGATCCTGATGGAGATTATGTTTATAAAGAAGAAGGTGGTTTTGACGTAGGTGCTGAAAACCACAAATCAATCAGGTATGCAGCAGTCGGAATTAATAAAGAATTAGGCCAAGGAGACGGTTATGTTGAAGGTTCTATACAAGATCCGGTAGAACAAGGCGGCGGGCCCGCGCCGCTATTGGCTGACTATTTTTCGCAAGACATATATGATTTTGTTCATACAATTTTTGATGTTTCAGTGATGGACGTGCAGTGGCCAGACGGCTCCGGCGGAGCCGGCTCCGGCACCGAGGATCCCCATATGTTCTTTAAAGCATATAGTGAAATTTTAGGCATTAGAGTATCGAAGCACGAAATAGATGAAACAACCGGAGAACCAAAAGCACAACCAATACAAAATATATATTTCCCAAACAGTTCTTTAGTTGATTATAACGCACAAACTGAACAAAAAATGTTTCCAACATGGGAAATTGATTATCTGGATAGTCACGTAAAATATGGTAAAAAATATCATTATAAGACTCATCTGATAACAGCTGTTATTGGGAAGAGATACTTCTATAGAAATTTGACTGCACCACACCTGGATACTGATGGCGAAAAACAATATTTTCAAGCGACACTAGAGATGGTTGTTGAACCGTCTGTAGTTATAATGGAGGTACCTTATTCAACTATAGGAACAGTACCGGTTATAAGCCCACCACCGTTACCGCCGTCACCCGAATTCATTCCTAGTCAAGAAACTCCTGGAGTTGTAAAAATCTTGCTTTTGAACGACAATACCAGTGCCTACCGCTTTCCAATGCCTGTTGAAGATTACGATAAAGAATTTTATAGTTCTGTGATTTCTTCCCAAAATTTGACAGGCGACCATGCCGGAAAAATATTTTTTGCAAGCGATGAGGACGTCTCCGGATACAGAATTTATAGGTTGGATGAAAAACCTTTGGCGCTAACTGATTTTGCTGATTCTTATACATTTGTAAGTACTGATCTCGACGCCACTCACTACAATGATGTATTAAGTTTAAATACAAAATATTATTACATGTTTAGAACAATTGATGGCCACGACGGGCCCTCAAATCCATCCCATATATATGAATTGGAACTGGTATCTCTAGCCGACGGTGTTACTAATATAGCTGTTTACCCCGTAATTAAAGTCTATACAATCAGCGAGTTTTTTAAACCAGAAGCCTTTCCAAACAAAAGAACGTTCAGAAGATATATTCATATTAAACCTTCTAAAAATCAATCTCAAATTTCTAACCTTGAAAAATTATTATCTGATGACGCTTACAAATTATCCATAGAAGATCCAGACACAGGAGAAATTACAAAAGAATTCTCAGATGAATGGAATAAATATTCTGAAAATTATACAATTAAAAAGACAGAGTTCCCGACTTTCGGCGCTGCGTCCCCCGAAGGAAGATATATCATTGGTTCAAAAATAGGCCACGGTGTTTCTACACTTAAAAATAGAAAAATTAAAATTAGATTAACATCTAAACAGACAGGGCGTAAAATGGACTTGAATTTAAATTTTAAACATACACACTTTCCGTATGATCCAAAACATCCGGATAAAAATGAAAATGTGCCCGATCAAGAGGATATTTAATCAAAATGGTTGGTAACGTTTCGGATACACACTATTTATAAATACAAATAAATATTTGAAACTAATTAATAATTAGCGAATACAGGAGTTAAATAATGGCGTTCTTAGACAATTCTGGTGATATAATTTTAGATGCCGTGCTGACCGATGCAGGAAGGCTGGCATTAGCAAGAGGCGACGGCACATTCAAAATTGTATCCTTTGCACTAGCCGATGACGAGATCGATTATGGTCTTTACAACAAAAACCATCCAAGTGGTTCTGCTTACTATGATTTGGAGGTTTTGCAGACTCCTGTGTTAGAGGCTGTAACTAATAACTCTGTCAGCTTAAAATCAAAGCTGGTTTCGTATTCTGACCCAAATATACTTTACATGCCAGTTCTTAAAACAAATACTGTTGCCGATGGAAAGAACACAAAACTGTCGACAGATACTGCAGCCACAGGATTATATGTAATTGCAGTTGATCAAACAACGATGAACAAAATTGGCACAGTTAATGCCCAACCGGGTGTCTTAAATGGGGTGAACCCATCACGCCGCGCTTCGTACATTCGGATTGACCAAGGTCTAGATACAACTGAATTACCTAAAGACAGGAGACTGTCGCCAGACCAACTTGAAACTCAGTACACTATTGAAATGGATAATAGATTAGGATTTCCTGTAAGTTTGAATGGAAACCAACGTCCCAACCTGAGATTTATCGATGATGATAATATTGCGACGTATCTTTTATCTAGTACTAGAGACCGCGGAGGCACTCTCTCCTCCACCGGTGGCTTTGTTAGCGATGTTTTAGGACAGTCCCGAGAAGAAATCTTGACTCAAGCTACAGACACAGAGAGTGTATTGGCCGGCCCACCGGGATCTAAAATACAATTTAAAATGGCTACGACAATCGACTTACAATCAGATACAAATTACTTTTTGTTTAAAAGGCTAGGAAGTACTAGTACTTTTACTGATTCCGCTGGAGTGACATTTAATATAAGATTTATTGACACGTTAATTAGAGTAACCGCCCTAACAACTGGTTATTCGATTGATGTGCCGGTAAGGTTTATTAAATATGACTCTTCGCTTTAAAATAAATGAAAATGGAGAATAAAGATGGCATCTACTTATAAAACTTTTGGAAATGGAGATATCCAAAATACGAGAACACTGTTACACGAATCAATTCCGATTACTGGTTCCATAACATCGGGTACATATTTACCAAGTTACCCAGTGGAAGGGAATATCAAGAACTACTCCCACAATATGTTTCAATCTGTATATGATTATCCATATTTAAGTTCTTCGGCAAATCATATATTTGATATATCATTAGGCTACTCTTCACAATCTCCAGTTTCATCTTCCAGCAACAAACATAACGCGAAGAAAATTAACATTTATAATACTTTTGCTCAACAACTAGTTGGCTATGAGGCGACCGGTTCTTCGAAGAAAATCAAAAGATTTGATAAGGACGGAGATGAAACAACGACAACAGATAAAATTGATGAAGCTTACTTCCTTACATTCTCACGACTGTTAACAAAAGATGAGATTAAGAAAGGATCTTTTAAATTAGATCTTGGAGTAAGTGGTAATTTTTGGAAGCCATTCCGCAAAGCTAGAATTCGAATTGATGATGCACACGCCGCCGGCGCCGATGGAAATTTTAAAATTAATTCACCGGCCGGTGAATATGCAATTCTAAAAGCACGTAATCTTACGACGAATGATGGCGGGGCAGGAGGCCCCATCAATCATAATTCTGGCAACTCTGATAAGAACGGAGTTAGCGTTGGTTTGATTTATTATCAAGCCGGTATCGTTGTACTCACAGCCTCTATTTTCCAAGCCGCCGGCCTAGGTCTTTTGAGCGCATCTGTTGCCGATGCCTCGGTTGGACCCAACCTGGTTGCTTCGGGTACTGCCGCTAACGCAGGTCCACATATGAAAGCACACCTCACCGGCACCACAATATCCGGCGCCTCAGATGCTTTCCGAAACAGGTTATATAACGTTCAGTTTAATAACACTACAGAGTTACATTCAACTCTTTATTTCTGTCGTGTTAACAATACTGATTTTAATTATAGTACAAATCCAACATATGTATCTTCAAGTAAAGTCGTTGTTAAGGAAGCCGCTTTAGATCAATCAGTATCTTATATTACGTCCGTTGGTCTTTACGGAGCTAATAATGAATTGCTAGCGGTTGGCAAGCTCTCGGAACCCCTTAAAAAGACTCCTAATAATGAACTGACTTTAAGAGTAAGATTAGATTATTAAAAGAAGAAGAAGAATGAAAACATGCCTTTCTACAAATTTGAAAAAAATGATAAATTCTTTAATATAGTCAAAGCTTATCCTAAAAATACATTTTCTGTTTGGAGCGGCTCTGTTTTCTACAATAATCAAAGCTCTTCAGTCCCACGCCGCGGCGCCATAGCCGACGGTGTAACCGGCGTGGATCCAGATCAAAAAAGTGGTTATCTTAATTTGTTTGAGGCCAATGTGAACAGAAGATACGGCCAGGGAACACAAGATAATGGCACTGATATATCACTAATCACGCCGTTCCGGATTAAAGACGTTGGCGATTTAACTTCATTTAAAAACATTGGCCAAGATAAATATTTTGCCGATTATGATCAAGGAGACACATTAGTTGGTTCGTACCCTTTAACTTCTAGCATTACGAGAATATTTTATAATTATGCAGGAAATGATTATAAAAGTACTGGTGGCCACCTTTCGATCGATTTTCCTATTATAGGAGGGGATGGTGCAATAAGAGCTAATAAATTACCGAATGATACTTACACGCAAGTTATTATGTCTGGCACTACCGACGGTCAAAAATTGAACTGGATCCTCGGACCCGGCGGCTGGACACTCGCCGGAAACTTTTATAAGACAGTTTACAATGGAGCTGACGGCAAAGGCATAAAGAATATTTTCTTTTCTGGTTCGGTATGGTACGACAATGAAAAGAGTGTGCCCTTCGGCGGCCCTCCGTTGACGCCTGGTACACAACTAGTTTATGACTCAAAAGGTCGACGCCGCCGCTATTTAGAAGCGCTTAAAAATACATTAAATTATTATACATATTTGAGTCCTCATTATAAGTATGTTTCACACGTGCGTAAGGATGGAGAGAGAAATTTTGGTAAAGTTAGATTAAACATGATCAGCATACCTTCAATTTTTTATGGTTCTTCAATTAAAAAAGGATCTGTTTTTCTTAAATATTATATAACTGGCACTCTTGTTGGTGAGTTGGCGGATATTAAAAGAAATGGAGAACTTGTGCAAGTCGGCCCCACTGGTAGCACTGGAAGCGGTTCCATTGCAGGTGTCGCTCTTTATAATGAAGGTGTGTTGCTTCTTACGGCTAGCCACGATTTAAGTCATCCGAACGGCCCACAACATACAGAAAAATATATTTCTGAAGGAGCAAAAGTTGCAGCTGATTATCCTAATTGGTTATACTGGGGTGCCTCCATGCGAGAGACCACGATATATAATTCTGGTTCTGCCCCAACAGTCTTAGATGTTCGTGCAATGAGTGGTTCTTACGGCACGTGGCTAACACAACCAGTCTTTTGTCCTTCTTCTAGTTTCTCTTTGGAGTTCCAAGGAACCAACCACGTTAACACAATGACAATGTTTGCACACGCCCCCAAAGGCAAATTAAATCATTCGAATAATTTAACATACCTTGATTACGAAAGTAGTATAACAGGCAGTAGTCAATTCGGCCCAGAAACCAGCAAGAGAAGTTATGTTGAATATGAAAAAGTCAAGATCAAGAACACAAGCAAAAGTCAATTTAAAAATTATGAGGAAGATTTTGAAAAACAGGTTTACATTTCTAAGATAGGTATATATGACAAAGATAAGAATTTAATTGGTATCGCAAAACTTGCCAACCCTATTAAAAAGAAAGAAGACAGGGATTTTACATTTAAATTAAAGCTTGATATTTGATATCATAATGATATGATTTTAGGACTAGATGTAAGTACAAGTATAACTGGCGCAACAATACTTGACAAAGAAGGTAATGTTGTTTATAATGAAGCTTGGGATACAAGAAAATTTAAAAATTTCTTTAAGAAGGTAGAATATGTTAAAGAACACATTAGCCAGCTTTGTAACGGTGGCTACGGAATCAAAAGAGTATTTATCGAGCAATCTCTCCAATCTTTTAGGCCTGGATTCTCATCTGCAAAGACTCTTTCAACTCTTGCTCGTTTTAATGGGGTGGTGTCGTGGTTGGTATATGGAGTATTACAGATTGAGCCTGAATATATAGCAGCAACTAGCGCAAGAAAAACGTGTGGGATAACAGTTCCGAGAGGACAAAAAGGAAAACAGGTTGTAATACAATATGTACTTGACAATATCCCAGAGGTTGTTATAACTTATACGAAGAATAATAATATTAAGCCCGAATGTTTTGACAAAGCAGATAGTTGGGTAGTCGCTAGAGCAGGTTATAATACGTGTCAGAAGGAAGAAAAGTTGGCATCCTAAGAAAAGTCTTAGGTAATTTTTACAATTCAACTGAAGAGCTTCTTTTTTTCTGTCCAAAGTGCAATCACCACAAAAGAAAACTATCGGTTAATGTTGGCAAAAATGTTTTCAAGTGTTGGATATGCGATTATCGTGGCATCTCAATACGTAAGCTAATTAGGAATCATGGTTCGTTTAAAGATCTTGCCGCGTGGTCTGAACTAACTAGTGAAGTTGACATATCATGTTTTAGTGCAGATCTTTTTAAAGAAGACCAGCCTTGGGAAGAACAGAAACTAGAGCTTCCAAAAGAATATATTTCCTTAGCTAATAGAAATTCATCGATGATTTCTCTAAGAGCAAGAAATTATTTGGCCAGCCGTGGTATTACAAAAAGAGATTTTGTACGATGGAAGATTGGTTATTGTGAAACTGGTGAATACGGTGGACGTGTTATTGTTCCATCTTTTGGTAAAACTGGTTATGCAAATTATTTTATTGCCAGAACATTTATTGGTAATTGGAAGAAATATATGAACCCTCCAGCAAAACGAGATATTATCTTTAATGAGCTTTATTTAGATTTTGATAAAGATTTGGTTATTGTGGAAGGTGTTTTTGATGCCATCGTCTCCGGCCCTAATTCTATACCGATATTGGGATCAACGTTGCGAGAGAACTCTAAATTGTTCCAAGAGATTGTTAAAAACGATTCAACAGTTTATATTGCTTTAGATCCAGATGCAGAGAAGAAAGCAGTATACCTAATTAAAAACCTTTTAAATTATGGTGTGGAAGTACACAAAGTAAATATTGCTCCACACGGCGACGTCGGCGAAATGACAAGAAATGAATTTGAAAAGAGGAAAGAACAGTCTACGCTTGTGACTTCAGAGGACTATTTACTTTTACATTTGAGTAGTCTTATGGGTTAAGTGTTTTAGGTTTTCTTCTTCGAAGAGACTATTTATTACTAGCAACATTTCATGGAGGAAATAAAATGGAAAGTTTAGTTCAACTCGTTAAAAAGAATTGGTTACTTGTCGCCGCCGCGGCCCTCGTTCTCTTGGTAGTGCTTCGTAGCTGCTAATGCCTTATAAAGTAAAAGGCAAAAAGAAAAAAGGTTAAATTATGCAAATTGAAAAATCTAGATTAAAACAAATTATCAAAGAAGAAATGGACCGCTTAGAAGAAACTTTTATGGTTGAACATAGTTGTGCCAATCATGTTTATGAAGACAAGACTGGTCAGCGTGGTACAACATTAGCTCATACACTATGTGAAGATGGTACAGTAACTCATTATGATGTAGAATTCGATGATGAAATCAAATTGAATCTTCCAGTTTCTGATTTAACAATTATTACAGAACGAGTCCACAGTCACGCTGCCAAAATGCCAATGCCTGGATCCGACGGTGGCCATGAAGGCAAAATGACTAAAGAACAGTTAATTAATATGGCCGAACAAGCTCAAAAGCTTTTAGCCATGATTGAAAACGGCGAAGAACTCGAAGAATGGGTGCAGCTTAAAATTATTAAAGCTTCAGACTATATAAATTCAGTATATAATCACTTACATGGTGAAGAAGTATTACACAGCATGGAATCTGGTGGAGGATGCGCAGAATGAGAATAACGAAACAAAGACTTGTTGAATTGATTAACGAAGAAATAGAGAAAGATGCTTTAGAAACGTTAAATGAATATGGGCCTTATAGCTCAATTTCTCCAGGCGGCGGTACAAATCCTTATTTAAAGAGAGCTACGCACCCAGATCCTATAAATGATTTAAAAGCTTTGGAAGTCGGTCAGCTTGATGATATCGCAACTTCTGGCATGGACGGTTTGTTTAACAACGTTCAGATAGCTTCGCGAATTTTAGAAGACCTTCCATTCGAAGAAATCACAAATTCTAATGTAGCGGATACGTTAGTCCAGGCAGCAGAATCATTGCGTACTGCCCTGGACGCAATTGCAACAGATCGCGACCGCGAAGAAAAGGGATATATTTAGTTTACCTTCTAATAAATGTTATTATGTTTGTAACGACATGTTTATGTTAGGCAAGGGAAGTAGATGAGGTTTGCTCATATTGCGGACACGCACATCCGCAATTTAAAATATCATAAAGAATACCGTGCGGTTTTTCAACAGATGTATAACAAACTTCGTGAGTTAGAAGTTGATTATATAATTCATTGTGGCGATATAGCTCATACAAAGACACAGATAAGTCCTGAATTCGTCGATTTATGTAGTGACTTTTTTAGGAATTTGGCTGATATCGCCCCTACATACATAATATTGGGGAATCATGATGGCAACTTAAGAAATTCATATCGTCAAGACGCTTTAACACCGATTGTTAATGCGTTGGATAAACCGAATTTAAAGTTGATTAAAAATTCTGGGGAGGTTATACTCAATGACACTTTTACGCTTAATATTTTATCTGTGTTTGATACTGACAATTGGTCGGATCCTTCCGACAGCACCAAAATCAATATTGCTCTTTATCATGGCTCCGTTTCAAATTGCCAAACTGATGCTGGCTGGGTTATGGAATATGGTGAAAATGACATATCTATTTTCGATCGATTTGATTATGCTTTTCTCGGAGATATTCATAAAACAAACCAACAACTTGATAAAGACGGTCGAATCCGATATTGTGGTTCCACTGTACAACAAAATCATGGCGAAACGAACGACAAAGGTTTTCTTGTATGGGAAATCGAAGACAAAAAAACGTTTACAGTAGAACACCACACATTGGTCAATCCTAAGCCGTTTATAACGATTAACCTCACTCCGAAGGGGCGCATACCAAAAGGCACTGAACTTCCCTCTAAGGCACGTTTACGCCTAGTTTCTGACAATGCCTTACCATTAGATACAATTAGAAAGGTAATTGACGTGGCAAAGGTCAGATTTAAACCAGAAGCAATAACATATTTGTGCAGATCTGATGGTTTAGGTGGTTTAAATGGTGAAACTAATTCTCTAATACAAGAAGACTTACGCGACATCGCGGTCCAGGAAGGTTTAATAGAAAAATATATTAAAGATTATCAGATTGATAGCGATGTATTACAAAAGGTTTATGATCTAAATAAAAAATATAATACACTGGTTGAAGAAGAAGAGGAAGTCAGTAGAAATGTTAATTGGAAGCTAAAGCGCGTAGAATGGGATAACCTTTTTAACTATGGTGAAGGAAATAGTGTTGATTTTTACGATATGAACGGTGTAGTTGGGATATTGGGAAAGAATTTTTCTGGAAAGTCAAGTATCATTGATAGTCTCATGTATACGCTTTATAACACAACATCTAAAAATAATCGACGAAATTATAATGTTATCAATCAAAACAAAGATGAGTGCCGCGGCTGTGTACAAATCGATATTGGCACCAAAACATATAAGATTGAAAGAACTAGTAAAAAATATATTAAGAAATTAAAAGGTAAAGTTACCAACGAAGCAAAAACTGACGTCGAATTCACTGTACTTGATAATGCAACTGGCGTTGAACAAGAACTAAATGGCACAAGTAGAATTGAGACTGATAAAAACATTAGAAAGATTTTTGGTACCGTTGAAGATTTTTTAATGACGTCAATGGCCTCTCAGCTTGGATCACTAAATTACATTAGTGAAGGTTCTACCAAGAGAAAAGAGATTCTTGCCAAGTTTCTTGACTTGGAAATTTTTGATAAAAAGTTCAAAATGGCCAAAGAAGATTCTTCAGATATTAAAGCCATGATACGACGAATGGAAAAACGAGATTTCGTAAAAGAAGCGAAGGATGCAAGAACTGATTTGGCTAGAAGTGAGGCGGAAACTTCTTTAAAACAGAAAGAATGCAAAAAACTAGCCAATAGTATAAGCAAATTAAATGATAATTTAATAGATTGTGATAAATTAATATCTTCCATTCCAGCGGAAATTATTGATATCATTAGAGTAAACGAAAAACTACAAGATTTAATAAATAAGATCGATATCTTAGAATCTGACAAAGTTAGTTTGGAAACAGACTTAACACAGAAAAAACAATTTTACGATAAGATGGTGGCTTTTGTTGATGATTTTGACGTAGAATCTTTACAAGAAAAACAAGATTTAATTAAAAAACACAGAGAAAGTATTATTGCATTCGAATCTGAGATCGAAACGGAGAGCACAAGACTTAGTTCATTAAAGAAAAAAGTGAAGTTGCTTGACGAAGTTCCTTGCGGAGAAGAATTTTCGCACTGTAAGTTTATTAAGGACGCATATTCAGCAAAGAAAAATGTCATCCCAGTACAAGATATAATTAACAAACTAAATTCTAGAGCAGGGGAAGTATCTAAAAGTATCAATGAGCTAAATCCAGCGCAACTAGATGATCATTATGAAAAATTTCAGAGAATAACAAAGAAAAGGAATGAAACTCTTAATGAAATCAATGGATTAAAGCTCGATATCGAAAAAACAAAGACACATGTTCTTAGGTTCAACCAAGAAAAAGGTATCTTGGAAACCAAAAAGCAAGAATACGAAGCTAACAAAGAAGCTATTGAAAATTTAGAATCTTTATTACAACAAAAAATGGATTTAGAAACAAATATCGGCCAACATAAGAAAGAATATGAAACATGCCAGCAAGAATCTATGGAACTTTATAAACAAAATGGTTTCTTAGAACAAACATTAGAACAAGTTAACCTTGATGAGCAAGAATATGAAAATTTGAATGCAGAGTTCACAGCTTATGATTTATTCCAGCGATGCATGCATTCTAATGGTATATCTTATGGTATTATTAAGAAGCGTTTGCCTTTAATCAACGAAGAAATATCAAAGATCTTAACAAATATTGTTGACTTTGATATATTGTTTGACAATGGCGAAAACAAACTTGATATTTTGATCAAACACTCGCGGTTCGATCCACGTCCTATTGAAATGGGATCCGGCGCCGAAAAAACAATATGCGCGATGGCGATCCGCTTGGCTCTTTTAAATGTTTCGACTCTTCCAAAAGGTGATATCTTTATTCTTGATGAACCCGGCACAGCTTTGGACGAAGATAACATGGAAGGATTTGTGAGAATTCTTGATATGATTAGCACACAATTTAAGACTGTTTTGTTGATCTCACATCTAGATAATCTTAAGGATACGGTCGAACAACAAATTACAATTGACAAAATTGATGGTTACGCATACGTAAATCACTAAGGAGAATTAAAATGGAAAAAGTAAAAGCGCTTTTAGATAAAATGACAGAAAAGGTTATCAGTCGCAAGTTTCTTGCATGGGTAACTGCGACAGTATTGGCTGCTTATAATCGCATTGATTCAGAAGATTGGGTTGCAGTAACTGTAATGTATATTGGTTCCGAAGCTCTGGTTGATTTGGCAGCTCGTTGGAAACACGGCCCAAGCGCGTGACAGTTTTAAAGAAAGCATGGGTTTGGTTTAAAACACATTGGTATTTACCATTGTTGCTTGTTTTATTGGCCGTTACATACTTTTCAGGAAGAGCAAGAGTAAATAAAGTACTCAAGATGTTTGATGCTTCCAAAAAAAGCTATGAAGATCAGATAAAAGTAATCAACGAATCTCACGAGCAAGAGCTTAAAAAGCAAGAAGAATTGTATAACACTTATTTGGAAACAATGAAAAGGTTAGAAAGAGAACATAATATAAATCTAGATTCTTTGGAAGAAGAGAAGAAGAAAAAGCTTGATGAAATGGTCAAGAAGTATAAAGGAACTCCTGAAGAATTGGCCAAAGATCTAAGTGAAATGTTTGGAGTTGATAATAAGTCTTAATTATGATGGTTAATTTACTATGTATTAGTATAGCAATAAATTTAGTTTTTATTATTTTGCTATATAGGAACAAGAAAAGTATGGGAAACAGAAGATTAGGATTAGGAAGATTAGAATCGCTTGTGGAACAACTTAAAAGAGAACTAGCTTTAGGAAGCGCTACTTTAGTAGGCTTTAAAAGGGCAATAGAAGCAAAAACTGATGATTACACGGTTGTAGAAGCAGATAGCGGAAAAGTACTTACAACTGAGGGCACCGCCAAAAATATTGTGTTCACATTGCCAACTCCAACGACTTCATTACAAGGAATGTGGGTTGAATTTATAAATTGTGCTGATTATGAAATGAAGATTACAGGTGATGCGGGTAAAATGATACTCCAAGGTAGTATTACTGGTAACTATATTGACATTGATGAGCCCAACCAGCTCATAGGCGCTAATGCATGGGCAATATGTACTGGCACCAAGTGGTTTGTTCGTGGCAGCGCGATCTCAGTCAGCCATTGGGATTTCAATCAATAGTTAATTATGTGGAATAAATTTTTAGCAATATTATTAAGTTTTACTTTAGTTTTAATACCTTGTGTAGCTTCGGCAGGGGAAACAGATCCTGACGATTCACTAAATATAAATGGTCGTTTAACGTATCTTGGCAAGGGAGAGAAGACACCATATGCAGGAATTTTATTTGACATTTCAGCTGCAACAAAGCTTAAAATAGATAAACAATTTATGGTGCTTAAATTTAAGCTTGAAATGGATTTCCTAAGAAAGACGCTAACTGCTGAACATTCTTTAGTTTTATCTAAACTTCAGCTTAAGCACGACACGTTACAATCAAGAACTAGTTCCTTATTAAAAATAAAAACTGAAGAGATAAACCGTTTGCAAGACCTAATTAAGAAAGATACAAGAAGTTATTCGCATTGGTGGTTTGTGGGCGGTATTATAGCAGGATGTTTACTTTCCATTGGTATTTATTATGCCGCCTCTGAGATTGGCAAAAATAATTAATAAGGAAATACAAACATGTCTCGTAGTTCGAGAAGATCAGGAACAAGTAACTTATCTTTTCATAAGTTAAAGCGCCAGATAAAAAAACACTCTGGCACAGGTTTCGAATTCGTTCTAGAAGATGCAGACGGCACAGAAGTAACAATATCGAAAAATAAAGAAGTTAAGTATCTTTCTGGCGGTGGCATAAACATTAATTGGACTGATGTCAGTTCCGGATCCGATTCTGATCCTTATGATTTAACTTTAACTATTGATCCAACGGATGCAACAGCAGTTAATGTAGCTGCTAGCGATTTAATTTTAATTGCTGATGCGTCAGACAGCAATAATTTGAAAAAGGCAACTCTTGGTTACGCATGGGACGGTACCAGTTTTTATGTGAATGGAAAAATTGGTGTTGGTGTTGTCACTCCATCTTATGCTTTAGATTTGCCTAACAATAGTGATGCGACCGGAGCCGCCAGAGCAAATGCATTTATAACTTATTCTTCACGAAAACTTAAAAAGAACATCAATCGGATACAAGAGCCGCTTAGTATCGTGAAAAACCTTAGAGGTGTCACTTTCGATTGGAAAGACACCAACAAAAGAGAAATAGGCCTGATAGCAGAAGAAGTAGCGAAAGTTCTTCCAGAGGTTGTTTCTTATCAAGACGCACAGCCTGCCGCCCTCGATTACCCAAAAATAACTGCCCTTTTAATAGAATGTGTGAAAGAACAACAAGAAAGAATTGATTCTTTAGAAAAAAAAGTTGTTTCTTATGTCTCTGAAAACAATAAAGAAAATTAAGAGAAGCATTTTTATTGTTTTACAGCCTGTTTTTTTAGGTTATCGTACACTATATAGTTTGATGGAGCGTGGTGGTTAACAATACCACTGCGTCTATCGAAAAATTAAAAAACAACACATAGTTTAGGAGGGAAAAAAACATGGCTGTTAAAATTTCTGGAGATAATATAGGATTGTCGGGCACTGACGACGATTTATTAACCGTAGCAGATCAATTGCTCACCGTTGCAGGTGAGATTTCTGTTACTACATTAGATATTGGGGGAACAAACGTTTCTGCTACTGCGGCAGAACTCAATTACGTTGATACCACCGCCGGCGTAAGCGCCGCAAGCAAAGCGATCATCTGCGATAGTAATGGTGATTTTGAGATGCAGGATGGTGATAAAGTTTTTCTTGGTACGGATGCTGACGCGTCTCTTTATCACGATGGTAGCAACTGTTACTTAAAAAATGGGACTGGAGCAATGAAAATTGCAGACCAGACTTCTGGCATCGCGGTCTCGATTGGTCACACGACTTCCGAGACAACGGTCAACGACAATCTTACTGTTACTGGTGATCTTACTGTTAATGGTACAACTACAACAGTGAATAGTACGACAATTGCTATTACTAGTTCGTTTACGTTTGAGGGTTATGCAGACGGTAATGAAACGACGCTTAGGGCACTCAATCCTGTTGCTGATTCAACAATATACATGGGTGCTCTGGCAACTGGGTCATATTACATGCCGCTGATCGGAGATGCTCCGACGGCCGCCGCGGCAGCTGTTACTGCTGCTGAATTTGCACTTCTTGATGGTGGTTCTACTGTTGCGACTGTAACAGTTGCAGATGGTGACGGTGTTCTTTTCAACGATGCCGGCACTATGAAACATGTCACTGTCCAATCTCTCTCAGCTTACTTCGACGACGAGATCACGGCAATGCCAAACCTTGTACAAACCAGCGCCCTAAACGCTGGCTCTATTACCTCTGGCTTTGGCAACATTGACAACGGTACTAGTACACTTGATACCGGCGCCGCCACGGTCGCGAGTTTGGTTTGTACTGCTGCTGGTACTTTCGGTGGTGGTTATGGCTCCACAGGCGCCACAATCTCAACCGCTGGTGTCATTCAAGCAAATGGCAACATTGAAACTGCTGGTAGTTTTGTTATTGGTTCGGCCGACATGAGTGAAACCGACTTGGAGAAACTTGACGGTATCACGAACGGCACGGCTGCAGCTTCTAAGGCTGTTGTACTTGATGGTAGCAAAAACATTGCGACCATCGGCACGCTCGGCTGCGGCGCGATCACCTCGACCGGTAACTCGGCAATGGCTCAACTTACCACATCCGGAAGAGTGATTGTTGACGATACAACAGCCGCGACTACTACTACTGATGGTTCACTTCAAACCGATGGTGGTTTAAGTGTCGCCGCAGATGCTGTTATTGGTGACGATCTCATGTTGTTATCAGACGCGTCAGTGATCCACTTCGGCGCCGCCAAAGATGTGACGATGACGCACGTCTCTGGCTCTGGTGTCACGTTCACGAATACGTTAGGTGCTGACACCGCTCTTGGAGCCAAGCCTATGGTTTTGGAATTGGCTACTAAAGAATTGGTGATTACGGACGGCGACAAGGTTGGCGCAATCAACTTTAAAGCAGCTGCTGAAAGCAGTGGGACTGACGCTATTTTGGTTTGTGCTGGAATCGAAGCCGTTGCTGCTGACACTTTTGCAGCTGACAACAACGCAACGAGCTTGGTTTTTAAAACTGCTGCTAGCGAGGCCGCGGCCGGAAAGGTTATGATCCATCCTAATGGACACTTAATGCCTTATTCTGATGACCTTTGTGCTCTTGGTCAGTCGAATAACAACTGGGCAGATCTTTACTTAGCTGATTCCGCTGTCGCTAACTTTGGCGATGATCAAGATGTTACGTTAACTCATGTTCACAATACTGGCCTTCTTTTGAATTCCACAAACAGGATTCAATTCAATGACTCGACGCAATATATTGGTGCAGTTGACGATGCAGCGAATCTTACTATTGCTGCTACAACTGATGTCAATATCGAAGCCACTACTCTTGATTGTAATGCTGCGCTGGACGTCTCTGGTGTTGCAACCTTAGCAAGTCTTGTTTGCACAGCAGCTGCAACCTTTGGTGGTGGTCTTGGCGCGTCCGGCGCAACCATAACTACTAACGGCGCAATTTCTGCTGATGGAAGAATCATAACAGATGATACAACAGCCGCCACTAGCACGACTGATGGTTCGCTTCAAACTGACGGTGGCTTGAGCGTTGCTTTAGACGCCGTGGTTGGTGATGACCTTATCCTATTATCGGATTCATCCGTAATTCACCTTGGCGCCGCCAAAGATATAACAATGACGCACGTCTCTGGCTCTGGTGTCACGTTCACGAATACGTTAGGCGCTGACACCGCTCTTGGAGCCAAACCTATGGTTTTGGAATTGGCTACTAAAGAATTGGTAATCGCTGCCGGCGACAAAATCGGTGCAATCAACTTTAAAGCAGCTGCTGAAAGCAGTGGGACTGACGCTATTCTGGTTTGTGCTGGAATTGAAGCTGTTTCAGAAGGCACTTTTGCTTCTGATAACAATGCAGCGGGTTTGGTTTTCAAAACCGGTGCTAGCGAAGCCGCAGCCGGAAAAGTTACGATTACTTCCGCAGGACATTTGCAACCCTATTCCAATAATCTTTGTGGATTAGGAACTACATCTTACAAGTGGGCAGATTTGTTCTTGGCTAGTGGGAGTGTTATCAACTTTAACAGTGGTAATGTCACAATGACGCATTCCGCAGATACTTTATCGCTCAATGCTGGTGCGTCCATGAAAGCAACTAGTTTCGTCACATACTCGGATGAAAGGATGAAGGAGAATATCAACACTCTTGATAACGCTTTGGATACTGTCTCGAAACTTCGTGGCGTTAGTTACGATTGGAAGCAAGGTGGCAAGTCTGACATTGGGTTTATTGCTCAAGAAGTTCAGAAAGTTGTACCATCTCTTGTTCACGGTAGTGAAAAAGACGGTTATGCTATGGACTATCCAAGTATGAATGCTATTATTGTCGAAGCTATGAAACAACAACAAGTTCAAATAAATGATTTGAAAAAAGTTATTGAATCGCTTAGAAAGTAATATTGTTTAGTGTCTAATGAAAAGGCCGGCAACTGCCGGCCTTTTCTATTTACTTTAAAGGGGGTGTGAAATGTCATCGAAAAAGAAAAATAGAGGACATATTTTATCTGCAATTAGACAAATAGATCCGACCTACGAAATAAAAGACAATGTTTATTATTTGGGCCCAAAAGCTTTTGTCGCTAATTCTGTCGTGCAGTGGCTTGTTGCTAAAATAGAAAATGGCGAATTGGAAAAAGAAAATGTGAATTTTTATGTTGATGCTATTAACAAATACATTAAAGATGAAGTAAACTTACGGTGGGATGAAGGCAATTTAGTGATTGAGGGAAAATGAAAGAAAAAGATTGGGACTACATAGCTAAAGTTGAGAAAGCAATTGCTAAGAAATATGGCAAAGAAACCATACAAAATCCCAATTCTTCATGGGATGAAGAAAAGGAAAAAGATTACATCAATCAGCTTAAAGAATTGGTCAGAAAAGAAGGACTATCTGAAGAGCAAATTGAAAAGGCTGAAATCAATGGTTTTTTAGTTCCTAAAAAACTACTTACTAGAGAAACAAATAGAAAATGTCCTGTATGTGATAATTTTTCATTTAAGATTAAAGATGATGTATATATGTTAAAATACGAATGCTGCTTTCAATGTTATATAAACTATGTAGAAGATAGGGAAGAACGGTGGCTTTCTGGTTGGAGACCAAAAGGAGATAAATAAATGTCACAAGCAAATTTAGACGTCATTCGAGGTGTGGCCCAAGCCGCAGCGAATTCATATGACGGAGCGTTAGACGATAAAGGCGAGCCAATTAAAATTGGCTTGAAAAGAGAAGAGGGACACCTTATTTTAAATTCTAGAACCGTCGATGGGTTTAAAGTCAGATTTCATGGCGATAAATTGCTTTGTACTTACCAAAGTGAGATTAAGCTTAAGGATGTTTATAAGGGAAATCTTGAGAATGAAATGGAACAAACAATGGCAGATATTGTTAAACATCTCAAGAAAGAATATAAAAAAATTACCGGCAACGCCTTGGCTTTAACTCCAGAAGGAGAAGTAGATGTTTTAGTTCAATCAACTTCCAGAGTTAGAGTGTTCGTAACTGCTAGCAAGGCTTACAAAGTCGGTGGTCTCGATGGTATAGAAGCTGTTGTCCAGCCTTCTAAAGAAAAACTTGAAACTTCATTTAAAAGTTTTCTTGACCAAGGCGGCTGGGGGAAGGCTCCTACGAATAAAGAACAAAAAGGTGGTTGGAAGAAAAACAAGCAAAAGGATGGTTGATAATCATGAGATATCAGCTCTCCAAAGAAGAAATTGTTAAAGAAATAATCAAATGTGGCAAAAATGCTTCATACTTTATAAACAATTATGCTAAAATTTCCCACCCCCAATTGGGACTAATCCCTTTCAACACTTATGATTTCCAAGATGAACTAATCAATGATTTTAACGAACATCGTTTTAATATTATCTTGAAAGCGAGGCAGCTAGGTATTTCAACTATAACTGCCGCCTACGTCGCCTGGATAATGATGTTCCGCAGGGACAAAAATGTTTTAGTGATGGCCACCAAGTTTGGCACTGCGTCCAATCTAGTCAAAAAGGTTAAAAATATTCATAAAAACCTTCCAGACTGGATGAAAATTGCTAAGATTATTATTGATAATAGAACTTCATTCGAATTATCAAATGGCTCACAGATAAAAGCGTCCTCAACAACCGCCGACGCTGGCCGCTCTGAAGCGCTTTCTTTGTTAGTTGTCGACGAGGCCGCACACGTCGAAGGTTTGGGCGAACTATGGACCGGTCTTTATCCCACTCTATCGACTGGCGGTCGTTGTATCGCTCTTTCTACTCCCAACGGCGTTGGAAACTGGTTTCACCAAAACTGTGTCGACGCCATGTCTTCTAAAAATGATTTTAAAATCACGACGCTGTTATGGGACGTCCATCCAGATCGCGATCAAGAGTGGTTTGAGAAAGAAACTAAAAATATGTCACGTCGACAGATCGCCCAAGAATTAGAATGTAATTTTAACATGTCTGGCGAGACTGTTTTCCATCCAGAAGATATGCAGTTCTTAGAAGCAATGATCAAAGATCCTAAGCACAGAACCGGCTTCGATAGAAATTTTTGGATTTGGGAAGAACATGATCCTGGATTTACATATTTGCTTTCTGCAGATGTTGCTAGGGGTGATGGAAACGACTACTCAGCTTTTCATATTTTTAAAATAGAAACAATGGAGGTGGTTGCTGATTATCAAGGCAAAGCAACACCTGATATTTTTTCTAATTTAATCATAAACGCCGGCAAAGAATACGGAAGTTGTATGATTGCTGTTGAAAATAATTCTGTTGGATTTGCTGTTCTGGAGAAGTTGAGAGATCAAGGGTATCCAAATATTTATTACTCCTATAAATCATCACACGATTATGCCGATCCCGTTACCGCCGAATATTCTAACAACACCGTTGCTGGGTTTTCAACAACCCAAAAAACAAGACCTTTGATCGTCGCCAAGATGGAAGAATTTATACGCAATAAACTAATTAAAATATATTCCAGTAGGTTATACAACGAAATGAAGACTTTTATATGGCACAATGGTCGACCCCAAGCAATGAAAAAGTATAATGATGACTTAATAATGTCGTGTGCAATTGGTTGTTGGATTAAAGATATAGCCTTTACTGTCAACCAAAGAGATTTACAATACAAAAAAGCTTTCTTAAATTCCATGACGAAATCTGGTAATATGCTTAATACTGCAATAAAAGGCATGGAAGGCTATAAGTCTAATAATACCAGAGAATTAAATAAGAAAAAGGAAGAGCAGGATAAATATATTTGGCTTTTAAAAGGATAACAAAATATGGTTGACAACAACAGAAACCCTAGAAATAAAGATAGTACACTATTCAGACAGCTAACCCGTTTGTTTTCTGGCCCGATTATAAATTACAGGAAACAAATCCCGCGTCAGTTAAAAAGAAGACAACTAGACAGCTATAAATTTAGATCAGCCAGCGGTCAAAACTTTAAAAAATCTGGCTATAGCCCATATGATAAACTCCAAGCAAACTTTTTTGCCAGCCAGGCCCGCGCAGATCGCTATGTCGATTTCGATCAGATGGAATACACACCAGAAATAGCTTCTGCACTGGATATTTACGCTGATGAAATGACAACTTCTACAGCTCTCCGCGCCATGATGGAAATTAAGTGTAACAACGAAGAAATTAAGTCGGTTTTGGATCTCTTATATCATAATGTTCTTAATTTAGAATCAAATTTATTTGGTTGGTGTCGAACAATGTGTAAATACGGAGATTTTTTCTTATATCTAGACATCGATGATAAGCAGGGCATCAAAAATGCAACTGGTCTACCTTCGCCAGAAGTTGAAAGGTTAGAGGCAGAAGATAAAACAAATCCAAATTATGTACAATTCCAATGGAACACCGGGGGCATTACATTTGAAAACTGGCAAATAGGTCATTTTCGAGTACTCGGTAATGATAAATACGCTCCGTATGGAACTTCAGTTTTAGAGCCGGCCAGAAGAATTTGGCGTCAGTTAACGCTTTTAGAAGATGCAATGATGGCATATCGAATTGTAAGATCTCCTGAAAGAAGGGTGTTTTATGTTGATGTTGGCAACATTGCTCCTGAAGATGTTGAACAATACGTTCAGAAAGTTATGACTCAAATGAAACGTAATCAAATTGTTGATACAAGCAGCGGGCGCGTCGACCTTCGATATAATCCCATGAGTGTGGAGGAGGATTACTTCATTCCTGTAAGGGGAAACCAATCATCTAGAGTCGAGAGTTTGCCTGGTGGTACATATACCGGCGATATCGATGATGTTAAATATTTGAGAGATAAATTATTTTCGGCGCTTAAAGTACCTGCATCTTATTTATCGAGAGCAGAAGGAGCAGAAGAAGACAAAACCACTCTCGCTCAAAAAGATATTCGTTTTGCTAGAACGGTTCAAAGGTTGCAGCGTGTTATAGTATCCGAACTTGAAAAAATTGGTATTATTCATTTGTTTACATTAGGATATCGTGGTGACGATTTGCTATCGTTTAAGCTAAGATTGAATAATCCATCAAAGATCGCAGAGCTGCAAGAACTTGAACATTGGAGAACGAAATTCGACGTCGCCGCCGCAGCAACTGAAGGTTTCTTTAGCAAACATTGGATTGCTGATAATATTTTTGGTATGTCCGAAGAAGCACTATTGAAGGTACAGAGAGAAATGTACCACGACAAGAAATTTGAAGCTTCTCTATCAAAAGCTATAGAGGCGATGGCTTCTGCACCGCCCCCCGACGCCGGAGGTGGCCCCGGCCCAGGCGCTCCACCTCTCCCTGGTGGAGAAATTCCCGCGACTCCGCCTCCTGGCGACGACGCGCCATCAGATGAAGGTGAAGACAGCCCACTATTAGTCGCGCCCCCAGGCGAAGCAACTGCATCACCTGAAGAGGGCCTTGGCGGAGAAGCCCCTGCCCCGGCAAAGAGGGATGATAATTCTCATTTAACGGTTGGGGCAAAGGACCATTGGTACACCCCAAAAAAATATAGGGGAGGCGACCGACGCGACCGCGGGGCTCGCCAAAGACATTTTGTTGCTCAGGGCCGACCCGGATACAAAGATTTAAAATCTCTTGGTGTTGGAATTGTAGCGGAAATGGAAGATTTAGATTCTACTTATAATATGGAAGAACAGAAGATAATTCGTAGTTCACAAGAAATAAAAATGCTGATTGAAAGAATGGAGTCAAAAAATAATGAAGTTTAAGCACAATAAAAAGAGAAATACTGCTTTTTTGTTTGAGACCTTAATAAGAGAACTTACGAAGTCTACTCTCGGTAAAGACCACGATAGAAAAGACACTATTCTTTCTATTGTAAAAGAACATTTTGCTAAAAAAACCATTCTTTCAAAGGAGTTAGAGTTGTATAAATCACTTTATAAAAGCGATGATTTGACTCCACCTCTTGCCGAGAAACTTTTAAAAGAAGTAAAAAGAGAACATAAAAGTTTAGATCAAAAAAAGATTTTTGAAGCACAGTCTAAACTTATTAGAAAAATTAATAGAAAATTGTCAAATAAAGTATTTTCTAATTTTGTACCAAATTACAAAAACCTTGCGACAATACATCAGATTTTTAATTCAAAAAACGCGAACCCCAAATCGCGTATCCTTTTAGAACAAAATTATATTAAAATTATATCTTCTAGTATAAATCTAAAAGAAAACATCCTCGCCCCGGTTGATAAATTAACGTTTAAAACTTTTATTAACAAGTTCAACGATAGATATTCTGCAGATCTTTTAAAAGAACAAAAATCGCTTTTAAAATATTATATCACTTCTTTTACAGATCAGGGTTTAGAATTAAAGATATTTTTAAATGAAGAAATTGATAGATTGAAGAAAGAGCTTCATAAGACGATCTTAACTGAAACCGTGCAAAACGATAAAAAGCTTTTTGGCAAAACTAAAAAAGTTTTAAATATCGTTGAAAATTTCCGCAATAGAGAAGTTGATAATAAAATGGTTGAAATTATTTTAAAAGTTCAAGAACTCGTAAAAGAGACCTCAAATTATGGCAACAAAGAAAGTAGTAATAACAATTAGAAAAGGCCCGGGGGTATCGGCAACACCTCCACCCGTTCCCCCGCCCGAGCCAGAAAAAAAACCACAGGCCGAGGTGTCTTTAAAAATTAGAAAGACGCTGGATGGAAATTATATAATTTTTGACCATACAGATGTTGATATTGTTGTATCGCCTACACAAAACAAAATTATTGTTTTTGCAAAAAACAATTTTGATGATTACGTTTACGAGGTACAAGATAAATTATTTAAATTTCTTGTGAAAAAGGGTATAATAGATCCAAATTCGGTCCAAGGTGGAAACGTCTTTATGTCTATGGAAGGTGCAATCTTGCCAGCAAGTGAAAAACATGATGCAATTCAAATGAGCATATTAAATGTGGCTAGATTCATTGAAAACGAAAAGCCAGAATATTTGCTCCGCAAAGCATATGAGGAAGAAGATGAAAGAAGACTTACTGAGCCTGGTCCAGAAGATTCAACCGAGTTTGATCCAGAGAGGTTACACAAAGCGCAAAAGGGTTCACATCGTCCTGTCATGCGCCCATACGGAATAAGCTCGATTTACAGAATCTAGTAATTGAAGAGAGACTTAAATTGGATTTATTATATTTTTTATTGATTGCGTATGGAATGACGCAAGTTATTGTAAGTGGCACCATTTTTGATAAAATTAGACCATCCAAACAATGGCTTAATGGTTTCGGCCAACTTTTCCATTGCGCATTATGTATGGGCTTTTGGGTTGGTGTATTTTTGTGGAGTATTAATGGCTTAACAGAACTATTTAGCTTTGAATATAATATAATTAATCCACTATTACTTGGATCTTTGTCATCTGGAACTTCATATTTGCTTTATACAATAATGGGGGATTTCGGAATACGCTCTGAACAAATGACAAATGTTTTTCATAGACAACAAGGAAGGTAAAAATGAGAAGACAAAATATCGCAGAAGTAAGACGCTGCTGTAAGGGAAGCAAAAACACGCAAGGGAGAGCCTTGCAAAAAAATTCTTATTATAAAAGGAGTAACAAAAATGAGTATTTGGAAAGAACAAAAAACAGGTAAAGGTAACGCAGCGAAGGGTACGCCCACGACGAAAACCAATGTCGTGCCTCCAGCTTGGAAAAATGGTAAAGGCGCTGTTAGGGGTGATAAAGGCAAGGCCGCTAAAAAGTAAAAGGCTTGATTAAATGACACAAAAACTTTTACGAGAATATTTTGAATTATGTCCCGATGGGAATTGTGTACTTGATGTATTAACGGAAGGTGAACGCAGATCCTTGCAAGAAGGCGCGGTTTTTCTCGTAGGTGTTTGTCAAAGGGCAGGTGTCAAAAATGGCAATGGCCGGATCTATAAGAAGTCGACTCTTGAAAGAGAGGTGGAGAAATACCAGGCTTTGGTACAAGAGCGCCGCGCTTTAGGAGAGTTGGACCACCCAGATGATTCAGTTGTTAATCTTAAAAACGTATCTCATCTCATGACAAAAATGTGGTGGAAGGGTGACGACGTTATGTGCAAACTTGAAGTAATGAACACTCCATCCGGACAAGTCCTCAAGGAGCTTATAAAATCAGGTATTAAATTAGGGATTTCCTCCAGAGGCTTGGGTTCTGTCAAAAATCACGGCGGGCAAACAATTGTAGAAGATGATTTTAAATTGATTGCATTTGATATGGTTTCTGACCCGTCGACGCCCGGCGCCTGGGTCGGCCCGGAAAGAGGTTCTAGCTCAAACCCAGATTTGGCAGATGTTCTGGCAAAAATGTCTGAGAATATAACTTTGAAAGAAAGCACCGCAAACGGCAAGCTTAATGAAGTTCTAGATGATATATTAAAGAGCTAAGGAAAATTTAATGAAGAGAAATGAAATTAAAAGCATTATCAAGCCGATAGTAAAAGAATGTATAACTGAACTTTTGTTACAAAAAGAAGGCATTTTGTCGAACGTCGTATCAGAAGTGGTCAAAGGATTGCAAAGTCCAATCTTGGAATCTAATAATTTTGATAAAAACGAACAGACCGAACAAGAGTTGTCAGAGCTTGAAGCAAAATATGAATTGGAAAGACAAGAACGTATCAAAAGATTAAATGAATCTGTTGGTAGCAATTTCTTTAAAGGAACGCGCCCCGCGCCTACAGATAATGCATCTCAATATGACCCCTTGTCTGGTATTAGCGCACGAGATCCTGGTGTTGATATTAAAGGCATCATGGCCATCGCCGGAAACAAATGGAAGAAACACACAAAGTAAAATATAATGAGCAAAAACAAGCCAGTAAACGTCGAAGTAACACTAAGACATGTGAGAAACGACCCCAACAAATTGATTAGAAAGTTTATAAAAAAAGTTAAAAAAGAGAAAATATTAGAGGAAGTTAAAGGCCGAATGTACTACGAGAAGCCTTCATCAAAAAGAAGACGAATGAAAAAACGAAAATTAGAAAACGCAAGAAAAGCTCAAAAAGAGCAAAATAAAAAATTAAACATACAACCAATGAAGAGGTAAAAAGAATTGGCAACTACAATCAAATCATCAACGCTAACTGTAAGTCTTGTTGAAGATATTTTTCTCAACGGAAGCCAACAAGGCTCGAAAAATACACTAAGTATTAGTGGCATAAAAGATGTATTTAAAAGAATAATTACTATTGCAGCAGATGATGACGCTACAGTTCTAGTTTTTAAATCTACAACAGCCATTGCAGACGGAGCATTAGATTTGCAGAACGTGAAATATATTCGTGTAACGAATTTGGATGATACTAATTCTGTTGGTCTCTCTTTACAACTAGATTCAGATGAAGATAATAGTGCTGCAAATGAATCTTGTACTATCCTGTTAGAAGCAGGCCGCAGCTTTATAATGGGAACGCCTGATGAAGGAATTCATGTGGATGATGATTCAGCTGGTATATTAACAGCGCTAACGGATCTAGAGAGTATTATAATTAATCCGGGCGCCAATGCCGGCTCCGTGGAAGTGTTTGTAGCTTCCGCATAAAAAGGATTTTTAATGAAAAACAAACTAAATATTAATAACAGAATAATTATATTGGAGAATTTAAATGGCAGTACATAAATATACAAGCTGGGGAAGGACAAGAAGCCCTAAGAATATAGCTGGAGACCCAGGTACCGCGGTTACTTTAGAATCAGATACCGACAATCTGCTCACAAGCAATAGCGATTATAAAACTGTAGGCTATGCCACAGAGAATCAAAGATATTTACATGTTCTTGTTACCGACCTTAATGACACCGCTCCTGCCGCACTAACCGTATTTGGATATTGTCACGCTTTTGAAAGATGGTTTGAGATAGCGGAAACAGAAGCCGGAGGCGAAGGTCAAAACACTGCAAACGCCGCGGCCTCCATAACAGTGGCTGATTCTGGAAGGGCTGTTACTGCTCAGGTTCCAAGCGATAGGGAATACCGGGTCTATGAAATACGAGGAATAGATCGAGTTGCTTTTGTACATGAAGACAGCACTGAAGTCGATGTTTTCGCCGCTTGTAGCACCTTTTAAAATCAAAATGGATTTTATAGCTAACAATTACTATTTACTAACAGTATGTACTATTTTCAGGAGAAATAATTAATGTCCTCAATGTTAGAGCAAGCTATTGTTGATGCAAATGCATTGAGAGACGTAGCGATTAAAACAGCTGAATCAAACTTGGTTGAAAAATATTCAGAACAGATTAAAGAAGCGGTTGAAACGCTTTTAGAACAACCAATGCCGGGCGAGGAAGACCCCATGGCCCCAATGACCCCCGGCCCCATGGCGATGGATCCTGCAGCTGCCGGAATGGCAATGCCTCCGCCCCCAATGGGAAATGAAGGTTCTCCTGAAGATGAATTGGACGTCCCTCTTGGAGCTACCGAAGGCGAGAAACTATGCCCTTGTCCTGAAGAAGAAAAAATTGTAGTTGTTAATTTACCTGAATTAATTAAACAAGCTGAAGAAGAAGCAGGCGAAGGTGTTTCTCCTGAAGAAGTAGAACAATTCGGTACAGAAGTAGAACCAGAGGAAGAAGAAGAGGAAGAGGAAGAACTTCCCATGGGCTTGGAAGAATCAATTGAATTGCCAGAAGAATATTTATATGATATTCTAGAGTCATTAAAAGTAGATGTCAGCCCATATTCTGTTCGCGATGGCTGGACCGGCACACCAACCGCTGCTATAGAAGAAGCAGAGGAATTAGAATTAGCTCGTCAACAAAGTGACGAGGTTGCTGAAGACCTAGAGGTACTTCAGACGGCAGTTAAAGAACTGCACGAAACAAATGAATATTATGAGAATATGCTACTAGAAGCTAAGAGTTATATTGATGCTAGGGAAAACGATCACCAAGCTAAATTAAACGAAGCCGCCGGAGTTTTAAATGAAACTAAAAAAGTAGCGTATATTCTAAAGAATAAATTGGACGAAGCGAACTTAACAAATGCTCGTCTATTATATACAAATAAGGTTTTATCAAACAGCTCTTTGAATGGGCGACAAAAAAATCAAATTGTCGAAGCTTTGATAAACACCGAATCTGTTGAAGAAACAAAAACAATATATGAGACTCTTCAAAGCGCAGTGGGCAGCACCAGTAAATCAACTAAAAGACAGCCGAAATCACTGAGCGAGGTAGTTAATAGAACTTCAACAACAATGTTGCCTCGATTGAATGAGGGACAAGAGAAGCAAGATACGTCGGCTTCAAACCGATGGAAAATCTTAGCAGGAATAAAAGACAATTAAAATTTTAAAAATATAGGAGGAAATTAAAAATGTCTGTTTTGCAAAAGTTGACTGAAGGTCTTGTTAAACGTGATCTCCAGAAGGAAGGTGCTGCTCTCATGGATAAATGGGAAGCCACAGGTCTTCTTGAGGGTCTTAACAGTGACCACAATAAAAATACAATGGCTCGCTTGCTTGAAAACCAAGCTTCTGAGCTACTTAGAGAGGCCAGCTCAATGGCAGCTGGTGACGTCGAAGGTTTTGCTTCCGTAGCATTCCCTATCGTTCGTCGTGTCTTTGGCGGTCTTATCGCCAATGATCTTGTTTCCGTCCAACCGATGAGCTTGCCTTCGGGCCTCATCTTCTTCATGGACTTCACATACAACGATGGCCGACTCGGCGTCGACTCTGGAGATTCCCTCTACGGTGGAGGCGTTGTTGGTAAAAACATCATCAGCGGTACATCGGATATCACTGAAGCAGGCGGCGGGTTCTATAACCTTGCCAACCACTATTCTTCGGTTACCGCTTCCGCCGACGTCACCGTGAGCGCTCACGCAACGTCGGGCGACGTCCCGGGCGCTACAGGTGTGGATGTTTCTGCATTCACCGAAGCCCATAAGAAAGATGTACGTTTTGATGCGGATTTGCTGGCCAACACATCTTACAATGTGCGCCATTACACCATCGATGCTGACGAAGATCTCGAAGGTCTTAATCATGATGCTCTCGGAGCTATTAATTGGACTAATTTGGGCGACACAACTAATGATAGTGTTGTTCGTCGTTTGACCAAATACGTTCGTAGCACAGGCCTGGTTCACCTCTATGTCCAAGCTACTGACGGCGCCGGGACCGACGATGCCGGAGGTTCTAAAACAATTGTTTATCCAGTTAAGGATACTTTTAACAAAAGCAACCTTGGTGCTGTTGTTGGTTCAACCCCGTGGGGACTTGAAGCTGCTGATAATAGCTTCCGTCAATCTGACAACGTTGACTGGGATCAAAATAGTGGCGCCGGCGACAAGAACAGGATTCCTGAGATTGACATCAAGGTCGACAGCGTGTCTGTCACCGCGATGACCAAAAAGCTCAAGGCCAAATGGACGCCTGAGCTTGGGCAAGATCTCAATGCTTACCACAACCTCGACGCGGAAGTTGAGCTTACCTCGATTCTTTCTGAGCAGATTGCTCTTGAAATCGATCGTGAGATTCTCAACGACCTCGTTCAAGGTGCAACCGCTGGTACGTATTACTGGTCTCGTTCACCTGGTTTATTTGTCGATAAGACAGCTGGTACCGAGCTTGGTGCTACTGCTGCTGCCCCGGATTTCACCGGTACAGTTAGTGAGTGGTATGAGACACTTGTTGAGACAGTCAACGATGTGTCGGCTCAAATTCACCGTAAGACTCTTCGCGGTGGAGCCAATTTCCTCGTGACTTCACCAGAGGTTGCCAATATTCTTGAGTTTACTTCTGGTTTCCGCGCTAGTGTTACAGCTGATGCCGATCGTGGTGTCGTAGGTGCGGTTAAGACAGGTGCGCTTAGTAAGAAATGGGACGTTTACGTCGATCCTTACTTCCCGCGTAATCTTGTTCTTGTTGGTCGCAAGGGAGGAAGCTTCCTTGAGAGCGGTTATGTATACGCTCCTTACGTGCCCCTGCAAGTCACGCCTACCATCTTTGGTACGGAAGACTTCACGCCACGCAAGGGTGTGATGACCCGCTACGCAAAGCAGATGGTCCGTCCTGATATGTACGGTCTCGTCGTGGTTCGCGGATTACTTGGTGAGTCTGGCGCAAGCTAGTCATTAAGTGACACATATTAAGCCCCACCTTCGGGTGGGGCTTTTTTTGATTTAATTGGATTTAACAAATCCAACAAACTATTTACTACTGATTGATAAGGCAGAAAGCCCTTTAAAAGGAGAAACGAACATGAGTAAATTAGGAAGATATTCAGCAGACAGAAAAAAGGTACAAAGTCTAACTGCGGCTTATACCGTTACAAAAGCCGATTGCGGAACAATTTTTGTGCTTAACCTTGCAGCTGGTTTTACCGTCACTTTACCGACCGTCGCTGACGCCGGCAAAGGCTGGTGGTGTAAGTTTATTGTTGGCACCAATTGCTCAAGCGGTAATTATATTATCACGGAAGCTACCGCAACTGATACTAACGTATTAGTCACACAAATTAATGAGCTGGAAACCGATACCAACGACGACGGACCCAGTAGCACGGGTCATACGACTATTACTTTGCCCAACGCCACTGACACTGTGGGTGATATGATAGAGGTTGTTTGTGATGGAAGTAATTTTTACTGCCACGGACAGACCGCTCTCGATGGCGGCGCTGCCCTAGCTTAATAGATAATAAAGACCTTATCAAAAACATCAAGCCTCGTGTTCTTATTGAACATGGGGTTTTTTGTTGTGTTATACTATTTATTATCAACCAAGGAGGCCTAAAATGGGCAAACGTAGAAGAAGACTTCATAGTCCAAAATACGCTAAGAAATACGCCAAGGTAAGAGAAACTTATAATCGTTTAAGAGGCGTTGTAACAGCTGCAGAAGCTGATGGTGTAGTGACACCCGAAGAAGTAAAAGTAATTGAAGAAGTTAAACAGGAAGTTGTTGAAGCAGTAGCAGAAATTAAAGCCGAACCAGTCGTTGAAGTCAAACCAAAACCAGTTGTTGAAGTCAAACCAAAACCAGTTGTTGAAGTCAAACCAAAACCAGTTGTTCAGGCCCCTAAAAAATCTTTATTCTCAAGAACAACAAAAAAAGCGTCTGCAAGAAAAGCACCCGCAAGAAAAAAAGCTGCAAAAGTAACTAAGAAGTCTTCCATTAAGGAATGATATGGGTTTTCCCTTCATGAGAACTAATTACTCTTGATAGGAGAACTTATGAATGGCTGTACCTACTTTAACACCGAAAAGACAATCAAGCGCAGTGATTTTGCCATCAACAGGGACGATTGATGACGCAAAAACTTCAACGAACTATGCCTTTGGTATTTATTCTATAGTTGGCCAACCCCTGTATGATGATAATTTTGTCCATGGCGCCGTCGATCAAATATCCTATACCTATAAAAAACTTGGTGGCGATGTACTTGATATTGAATTAACACCAGGCAATATTTATACAGCATATGAAGAAGCTGTACTAGAATATTCTTATATTGTTAATATTCATCAAGCCAAAAATGCTTTGCCAAGTATGCTGGGCGCTACAACTGGTACTTTCGACCATGACGGCAATCTTTCTGGAGAGGACGGGAGTGCTTTACTTGCTAGTTTAGATGGAAAAAGAATAGAACTATCTTATCCAAAGTATAAATTTACTTATTGGAAAAGAGTTTCAGAGGGTTTTTCTACAGAAGCCAACATTGGCGGAACAGAAACAATTAGATCTGCTTCTTTCTCTGTCTCAACTGATGTACAAGATTACGATTTACAATCCATTTTAACAGGAACTCTTGGAGGAGCCGGCGAATTATTAGAAAAAAACAAAAAAGTTTCAATTAAGAGAGTTTTTTACAAGACACCTCATGCTATGTGGAGATTCTATGGTTATTACGGTGGGATCAACACGATTGGAAATTTGTCGACATATGGAATGTATTCAGATGATTCCACATTTGAAGTAATCCCCGCGTGGCAAAATAAATTACAGGCCATGGCCTATGAGGATGCAATTTATACTAGAAATTCTCATTATTCTTACGAGATTAAAAACAACAAGTTAAGAATATTTCCAGCCCCGGTTGGAAACTCAGCGAGCAAATTTTGGTTTGAATATGTCGTCCAAACAGATCCTTGGGATGAGGACGCCTCATCTGGAGGAAAAGCAAATACCGATGGTGTTAACAACATGAACACGCTTCCCTTTTCCAACATTCCTTATAAAAATATTAACTCTATTGGCAAGCAGTGGATCCGCAGGTTCGCCCTATCTCTCACAAAAGGCATGCTTGGTCAAGTGAGAGGCAAATTTGCTTCGATACCCATACCAGGAAACGACCTCACGCTCAATGCTAGTGAATTATTATCCCAAGCACAAAATGAACAACAGGTTCTTAGAGAAGAATTGAAAACAACGCTCGATGAACTGACATACAAACAAATAGTCAGTGATCAAGCAACTATGTCAAATCAAGTTACCGAAACAAATAAACATATACCGATGGGTATATATCATGGCTAAAAGGAGAGTGTAAATGGCTACCGATAATAAATGGAAGCAGCCAAAGTCGCCTCCACCACCCTTGTTTGCCGGTGAAAAAGAACGCGACTTGGTTAAACAAGTTAATGATGAATTGATAGAGCGTGTCATCGGCCAACAAATATTATATTATCCGATTGATATGGAAACAACAAATTTTCACCCTCTTTATGGCGAAGCACTTAGCAAAAGCTTTTTGCCGCCAATAAGAGTTCATGCTTTAATTGATTTTGAAGGGTTCCAAACTACAACAGAAACTTATGGGTTAGATAAAGATGCCAGTATAACTGTACATTTTCACAAACGCCGACTAACCGAAGACCAAAATCTATATGTCCGTGAAGGCGATTTTGTTCTCTATGGACAACAATATTATAAAATTGTTTCGCTGGCGGAACCAAGAGAATTATTTGGTCAAGCAGACAAAAGAGTAGAAATTTCAGCCAAATGTATTAAGGTAAGGGAGGGAATGTTCGATGCCAACTAATGAAGCTGAAATACCTTTTGGACCATCAACTATCGAGACAATAGATTATGCGGTATTTAATTGGGTTAACGATCTACTAGATATTCATTCTGAAACAAACAAAGGTTTCAAAAAAGTACCGGTGATCTGGGTCTCGGCTGAAAGATCATTTCAAATAAAAAATGATATTGATTTACGGGAAAAAACAGGTGTTTTCTCTTTCCCGGTGATCACACTAGAAAGAACAAATATGGTTAAATCTTTGAATTCCAAAGGCGCCATCTATGGAAATGTCTATCCAGTTGATGATAATAAAGGCGGATCAATAGCCATAACAAAACAGATTAATCAATATAAAAGCAGCAATTTTATCAATGCCGATTCTGGCCGAAGTACATCAGATCCATATCATAAATCAAGAAGAACGGGTGTTAGATACGCTATTAAAACAGAACAAAAACCAAAAATTGTGTATGAGACAATAACAATTCCCATTCCAGTTTATGTTAACGTATCTTATACTATTGGTATAAAAGCAGAATACCAACAACAATTTAATGAAATTATAACTCCTTTTATGACCCGACCTTCTGGTTTAAATTATGTATCCTTGAACCACGAAAGACACGTTTTCGAGGGCTTCTTAGGAGAAAATTTTTCACAAACAAGCAATGCTGGCGCCCTCGCCGAAGAAGAAAGAAGATATGAAAGCAATGTTGATTTTAGAGTGCTTGGGTACCTCATTGGAGACGACAAGAATCAAATAACGCCGAGAGTAGTCCGAAGACAAAACTTTGTGGATGTTAAGATCCCTCGGGAACATGTGATTCTTGGTGACATTCCAGAACACACCGGGTCTCTGAGCAGCGAACCTTTCTACAGAGAATAAGATTGCTAAAAGATGGAGTTTTGAGTTTAAAATTACTATTTATTAAAGAAGTTAGTATTAATCTAAACTCTATTGAAACACCAAGTTTCGCATAAATAGGAGAAAAATCCATGGCTGAGAAAAAGTTTAAATTCGTATCTCCAGGAATCTTTGTCGACGAAATCGATGATTCTGGTATACCAAATTCAGGTGGAGACATTGGACCTGTCATTGTCGGCAGATCCACAAGGGGCCCGGGCATGCGCCCAACAAGAATCGAATCTTTTTCTGAATTCGTTCAAACATTTGGTGCACCCACACCAGGCAATGATACAGAAAAAGATGTTTGGAGAAGCAATAACCCCGCTGGCCCAACATACGCCGCTTACGGCGCTCAAGCGTGGCTAAAAAATAACAGACCTCTTACTTTCGTGCGATTAATGGGAGAAGAACACCCCTCGGCTGCAACTGCGGGGAAAGCCGGATTTAAAACAACCAATACGTTCAACAACACTAATTCTAGCAATGGTGGAGCTTACGGTCTTTTCTTAATTAATTCGTCTTCGATTCAAGGCGATCAACAAAGCTCGCCAGGAAATTTCCCAACTGGTACATTAGCTGCCATATGGTATTTGCAAGCCGGCGCCATGGCCCTTACTGGTAATGTACCAGTCGGAGCGCTTGGAGGTGACGATGATGTCATCGCCACTGTAGCGCACTCCAGCCCAACAGCTTCTGTCGGTGGTTTTATTCAAAATGCAGCGTCTAATGAGTGGACAATTATTCTTAATGACGGCACCGACACCGACGCCGGCGCGGGCACCTGTACAGGTAAGAAATATACTTTTAACTTTGACAGAAACAGCTCAAAGTTTATTCGAACCGTCTTTAACACAAATCCAGTCCTAACTAATTCAAACATCGCTAGCACACAGCAAAAATACTGGCTTGGTGAAACTTTCGAAGGATCCGTCGCTAAATATATTACAAGCGGCTCTGGCGCCGGGACAGTGTTTGGTTTCATCGCAGGATTGGGTACATCCGATACTGTAGGACACCATCACCGACAAATGCCGGCACAGCCTTCAAAAACTGGTTGGTTTATCTCCCAGGATTCTAGAGCAACATACACTGATTACACGGCAGATGGCACGACTTATGTAAAGCAATTATTCAGGTTTGTTTCCCTTGACGATGGCGAATGGTCGCAGAGCAACCTTAAAATTTCTATTGCAGATATCAAAGCACCTAGAAACAGCTATGAAAAATATGGTTCTTTTAGCGTTCTCGTCCGCGATATTCGAGATTCTGACAACGCTCCTGGTATTGTTGAAAAATTCACCAATCTCAACTTAAATCCTTCTTCCGAAAACTTTATCTCTAAAAGAATCGGTGATCAACATTTGGTTTGGGATAGTGAACTTAGTGTTCCTGGTGGTGTCGCTCGCTACAAAATGCGTGGCGATTATCCGAATGTCTCTAGATTCTTTAGAGTTGAGCTTAATGATGAAGTTAAGCTTGGATTAGACACCCCAGAGCTTCTTCCATTTGGAGTGAGAGGGCCAATGCGCTATAAAGGCTGGTCCTTTAAAGGCCGCGACATACAGGCTTACCAAATTAATCAAAAAACTTCTGTCGCTGCCGCGGCAGCCTCGGTAGTATTTCAATTTTCTGATAACTCCAGCGATGAGACTACATTTACATTTACAGATGCACTAGGGACGTCAGCAACGTTTGAAGTTGATCGTGTCGCCGCTGACGGCGCCTCAGTCGCTGGCGCCATCGCCATGTCAGGCTATGCAAACAGCGGAACAGGGCTTGCAACCGCGCTTGAAACCGCGCTTGATGCATCTGATCTGCGAATTGATACAACCCGATCAACCGCAAAATTGACCCTTACAATGCAAGACGCCGGCGCCTCTGGTAATACACCGATCGTAACTGCTGGTGGGGTTGTTAATGTTGATGACTCCTCGCAAGGAGACGCTATGCCAACTCAATTCGAGGGTGGCTCTGACACCATGGGCCCAGCACACACGGCTGCTACTTTATTCCTTGAAACCGATCCGGGAGTAGTACCTTATAAGCATGGTATACATAAAGGTGATGTCGACGGCGCCGGTAACGCCTGTGCTCCACATGCTGCTGGAAAGAATCCAATTGCACCACATAGTATCCCTGCTCACAGTGCTTCCGCAGCAGCCTATTCGGCTGTGCCAAGACAAGCGCTATCTGGAGCTTTCGTATTCCCAACAATTTCTATGAGGTCTTCTTCATTAGATGGTAACTTAAAAGATAGAACGGATGCATTCTTCGGCGCAACCTTTAATCGCCTTGGCGAAGCAACAAAGTCTAATCTTTTTGATGAAAGCTCGATTGATGTTGTCCGAGCCCTCGCTGCGACTTATTCTAAAAACTCGTGGGATCCCCCCGCAGAAGCTACTGCAGTTGAACACGCTTGGACATTTACTTTGGACGACCTTCAGAAAGCAACGTCGTCCGATTTCCTTGCAGCTGCATATGTTTCTGGCTCTAGAGTAAGTGGAGAATCATTTACGGCAGCTTCTGGTTCTTACCGTGAAGTTCTAAATAATGGATATGATAGATTCACAGCAGCTCTTTATGGTGGATTTAATGGCCTAGATGTAACGGAAGCCGAACCTTTTGGGAACCATAGATTAGATGATAGCACAAATGTAAAAGAGAATTACAGCTATTACTCAGTGAAAAAAGCAATTGATGCAATTGCCGATTCCGAATCAGCTGAAATGGATCTCTTGGTTGCACCTGGCATCACAAATCCAAGCATTACAGAACACATGATTAACGTGTGCGAGAATAGAGGAGACGCCTTAGCTATTATCGATATTGAAAGCGATTACATACCTCGTTATGAGAGTAATTCTGCAGAGGCTAGCCGAATCGGTACAGTCGTTTCTGCTGTCAACACCTTTAAAGATAGAGGGCTTAACTCTAGTTACGGATGCGCTTTTTATCCATGGGTACAAGTCAGAGACTCAGCATCAGAAACTTTCCCAGGCAAACTAGTTTGGATGCCACCTTCGGTCGCTGCCTTGGGCACATTCTCAAGCACACAGCGAAACGCCGAGTTATGGTTTGCTCCTGCAGGCTTCAACCGAGGAGGTCTCTCTGAAGGTGTGTCTGGTCTAAATGTTGTTAACGTGCGACAAAGGTTAACTTCTGTCGATCGTGACAGGCTCTATGGCGCGAATATCAACCCCATCGCGAAATTCCCATCGGAGGGCATCGTGGTCTTTGGCCAAAAAACGCTTCAGGTCACTCCTTCCGCATTAGATAGAATCAATGTTAGGAGACTGCTCATTTTCCTTAAAAAGAGAATTTCTAGAATTTCTGCTAGCATTTTGTTTGAACCCAATGTGCAAACAACGTGGGATCGATTTTTGGGTAGAGTAAATCCCTTGTTAGAAAGCGTGAAGGCACGATTTGGCTTGGTAGACTTTAAAGTTGTTTTGGATTCCAGCACGACTACAGATGATCTTATTGATCAAAATATCCTTTATGCTAAAGTTTTCTTGAAGCCGACTAAGGCTATTGAGTTTATCGCACTAGATTTTGTAATTACAAATACCGGTGCGTCATTCGAGGATTAATAAAAAATGGGGGTGAAATATGTTTCACCCCCTAATTAAAAGTAGAACATTTTTTGGAGGATTAATACAATGGCAACAGGATATTGGGCGGATCAAGGCATACAGCCGAAAAGACAATATAAATGGATATTACAATTTAGTGAACTAGGCAGCCAAACCGGCCTTATGTCGCTACCACAATGGATTGTTAAAACCGCTAGCAAACCCTCTTTTACCATTGGCGAATCCTCACATTCATTTATTAATCATACTTTCCATTTCCCTGGCAAGCTCACATGGTCAGCTGTTGATGTGACCATGGTTGATCCTATCTCTCCCAACGCCTCAGAGGCACTTATGGAGGCCATCAGGGCGTCTGGCTACGCTTACCCGAATGAAAACCAGGGTAACGAATCAGCTGGTGTTTCTTTTAGCAAGGAAGCCGCCGTTGGCACTTTGGGTGAAGTAAAACTGATCCAACTTGGTAATACAATGGCGGAACGAATTGAAGAATGGGTGCTACATAATGCTTGGATCAAAGATGTTAATTTTGGTAGCCTTTCATATGATACGGAAGAGTTAACCAACATTAGTTTAACTTTACGTTATGACTGGGCCCGATTTAATAAATTAAGTTAAAATAAAACATTAACGCTTTGTTAAGCTTATTGTATAATCTATTCTAGAGTTAATTTATCGAGGTGAATAATGTCTAGAAGAAATAACCGTGCCAGAGCAGGAAGCACAGAAAAAAAAGTTCCTGCTGATTCTTCTGTTGAGGCTACTCTAGCCTCACAAAGTGACGAGAGTGGTTCAAGTTTGCTGTCTTTCGTGACACCAACAGAGTTTGTTCAGTTGCCTTCGAAGGGCAAATTTTACCCTTCAGAACATCCTTTACATAATAAAGATGTTGTTGAAATTAAGTACATGACTGCGAAACACGAAGATATTCTGACTTCACAAACCTTGCTCAGGAAGGGAATCGCTATTGATCGGTTATTAGAAAGTCTTATTTTAGATAAAAGTATAAAATTAGATAATTTGCTTATAGGAGATAAAAATGCAATTACAATAGCAGCCAGGAAAACCGGCTATGGAAGTGAATATGAAACTTCCATGGTATGCCCCGGCTGTGGCATAAAACAAAATCATTCTTTTGATTTGGACGAGTTAAAACACAACTTTCCTTTTGAAGAAGAACTAGAAGAATTTAATATAGAATTAACTGCAAATAATACATTTTTAATTAATTTGCCCCAAACAAAAGTTGCTTTAGAAACTCGTTTGCTTAGTGACGCAGATGAGAGAGTATTGGAGAAGACAAGCAAAATGCGTAAAAAGCACGGTCTCGGCCGTGGAGAAATTACTTTAACCGATAGATTAAAAGCGGTTGTGTTAACAGCAGATGGAGAAACTAATAGAAATATTATAGAGGAATTTATTGATAATATGCCAGCTCTTGATGCTAAATTTTTTAGAGCGGCGTATGCCGCGTTAACCCCAAATATCGAAATGAAACAAGAATATCGGTGTGATTCTTGTGGACACGAAGAGGAGGTAGATGTGCCCCTGTCGGCCGACTTTTTTTGGCCTGGGTGATGAGTATATTGAATCTGTTTATGAACAATTTTTCTTGCTTAAATACCACGGTGGTTGGAGCTTTATAGAAGCATATAATCTTCCCATACCTCTAAGAACATGGTTTATTAATCGTTTGGCAAAACAATTCGAAACAGAAACAGAGGAAATGGAAAAAGCTTATAAAAAAGCAAAAAAATCTTAATAGTAAGCCGGCTCTCATGCCGGCTTTTATTTTTTTTAATTAACTACTTATTTATATGATATGAGGACTAGCGTATGAAAAACGACATAATCGAAATTAATTTAGATATCAAGACCGTTGAAAAACTAGAAGAAGGAGTTATGCACGTTGCTCCCGCCGCACTCGGAGACGCTGTTAAAATAGCTTTATGGGATATGTTTGGATATCAGGCGGCACCTTCAATTGATTTGAAAGGAACACCACAACAAATTAGTGCTTTTGTTACTGCTCTAAGCGGGGAAAAGAAGTACTTAGATTCTGTCATGCGAAATGGTCTTGATAGTCCTTCAACATACAAGAGTAAATTTTCGTTGGAAAATGCTATTGGTAATTTTGAGAGAGAAACTGGCTTAGAATGGCCAATTAAGTAATCGGGGCTTTTAAATGGATGAAGATCTGAAAAATTTATTAAGGGATTTGATCTCTAAACTGAATCAAACCCCTCCAACCACAACGGGCCCCCCACCGGGTCAACCACCCGGAACGGGCCCGGTTGGTGGTTACGCCGGCGGCGCCGGTGCTAACATACCCACTCCACAGGATGCTGCAACCATACAACAAATTGGTGAAATGGAGGCTCGACGCAAAAATTATTCAGATGGAATTGCCAGAAGCTTGGAACAACAGCGCAGCATCGCAAAAAACATTGAAAGTATAATACAGAGAACCCTCAAAATAAAAAGAGAGGAAGAAGCCGCAGCTAGAAATTTATATAATGAGCAGCAAAAAGTGGTTCGGGTATTAGAAGAGGATTTGTCATTATCCAAACAGAATTCTTCTGTGACTCAATCGGAAATACAAGCAAAGCAACAAATCTTATCTCAGCACAAAGGGGAACTACAAGATCTTAAAACAAAACTTGAGTTGAGTGAACGTAGCGCTCAATTAGCTCAGCAAGAAGCCTCTCTTATAGCACAGGTTGAGGCTAGAACCCAATCTCTTGTTTCCACGTTATCACAAGGTATTTTAACAGCCAATGCTGCTAGCAAAACTGGCATGTTCGGTGCATTATTCGGTTCTGGGTCTGGAGCCGGCTTCTTTGAAAAGCTTAAGACTTCTGGAAAAGCTATAGGCCAAATCGCTTCCCCTTTGAACGCTTCTTTAAGCGTGGTTGGGTACCTTACCGATGCATTTAAAAAATTATTTTGGGCGACAGACGAAACCGCTGCTAAATTTAGAAGAGCTACAGGCGCCGGCCAAGAATATACCAAGGTCTTAACTCAAACAATACAAAGAAACACGCGCTTTGGAATCATAACCGAAGAGGCCGGCAGGGCCATGACAGCGCTTCATACTCAAATGAGAAGTTTTTCCGGCGCCACTGACAGCGCCCAAAGGTCGGTTATAGACTTAACATTGCGAATGACTCGCTTGGGTGTTTCTGAACAAACTACAGCCCGAATGACAGATATGCTTACCAAAGCTATGGGGATGAATATAAATCAAGCCATCGCTGCCCAAGACAAAATAGCTGTATACGCTCGGCAGATTAAAGTGAGCGAACAAGAAGCTGCCCAGGCATTTTTGCAATTCTCAGGTGCTTTGGCAGCCCATGGCCCGAATATGATTAATGTTTTTAAAGGCTTGATTTCGCAAGTTAAACAAACAGGGGTTGAAATGAGTTCCCTTGTTAATATCGCCAACCAATTTGATACATTTGAATCTGCAGCTGCTTCAGTAGGTAAATTAAATGCATTACTGGGCGGTAGTCACCTGAATTCTCTTCGAATGGTGAATGCAACGGAATCAGAGAGAATAAGATTAGTTGCAGAAGCTGTCCGAGCGTCCGGAGCTAATATTAATGCCCTTGGTCGTTTTACACAAAAAGCACTTGCTCAAGCCATCGGCGCCAAAGACTCTGCAGAAGCAATGAAGATCCTTCGCGGACAATTAAATATGTTAACTCCTGCAGAATTACAAGCTGCAGAAGCGATGGAAGCGAATAAACGAAAAGCAGAAGAAAACATGTCGATTCAAATGAAGTTAAAGACAATTTTGTTGTCCTTGGCCAATTCTCTAATGCCACTTATCGAAAAATTGCATGAAAATAGAGATGCAATTGTTGATGTTATTACCAGGGTCGCAGCCTTTATGCAGAAAAACGGCGCTTTAATAGCTCAGTTCGCTATTCTTTTTCCTGTAATACGAACTGGAGTTTCTCTTGTTGGAGGCCTCTCTACAGCTTTTAGAGCCATGGGTGTAAGCGCCGGCGCCGCAAGATTGGGTATACTGGGCCTCGGCGCCGGCGTACTTTATTTTGCAACACAGTTGTTGAAACCTATGTTCTCACCATCCGCGATCCGCGCCACTCCAGAATTCGCTGATGATATAAAAAAGCTTGGTGACAAAGCTTTGCTTGCACAAAGTCCAATGCGCGACCTGGGCGTGGAAACAGGTAAACTGGCAAGAAATTTATCTATAGGCGCCCAGGCCACAGCTCAGTTGGGTAGTGCTTATGAAGTTGTTGGAAAGCATTCTTCCAAAGCCGCCAGTGGGGTACGAGCCGTATCCTCTGCCGGCCGAAACGCCAGCAAGGATATGCAAAAAGCTGCTAATAGCACTGCGCAATTGGCTTTCGGCGTCCAGTCAATACAAAAAAATGTTGATAAGTTGAACACTGCTAAATTGGCTGATTTCGGTCAAAAAATAAACCTTGTGACTGAAAATCTAAATTTGACGGATGCTCAAAATGAAAACATTCAAAAAACAGTGACAAATATTAATAGGGTAGCAATGGTGGGCCAACAAGCCACCGAGCATGCCTCTGCAGCCGGCGTAGAACGCCTTGCCGTGGCTGTTAATAAATTTAATTTAACGCAAGTAACTCAAACGACACAAACCGCTGCAGCAGCTTCTGCCGGTGGTCAAAGGAACGTCATCATCGAGACGCCCCGGGATGTAATCGTAGACTTAGACGGGATTACTGTCGGTCGTGCAGCGCTGCAATTTATAGACAAAGAAAGAAGTTCAAGAACCTTGGTCGGTCGGTCATAGGAGGTAATTAATAATGGCAGTATGGAGTAGTTCGGATGTTAATGACACAAAAAGTTTTGAAGACATAATTTTCACTTATGCTTCCATTAAAGGGGGTCAACATCATTATAGGGTTAAATTTAGTGCCTTTGTTACTGGCTTTTCAGATAATTTTACTCAGGCTTGGTCGACAACTAGCGTTTATGGTAAACAAGACTCTATTGAAACTTATCAAGGCACTCGCCGCATGATAGATTTATCATGGGATGTGCCTTCCAACGGCCCAAAACAAGGTTGGGGGAATATGGTGAAACTCGAAACTTTGATTAAAATGCTATATCCAATGTACGATGTTCAAAGTACAAGAATAAACGCTGCTACAATTAACAAACCTCCTCTTTTGAGGCTTAAATTCGCTAATTTAATTAAAAACCACAAAGGCGAAGGCCTGTTAGGACATGTTAATGGTTTTACTTTTAACCCGAGCATGGAACATGGCATGTATAATACAAATAATACCCGGCAAAAAGCCATAGGAATCCCCAATTTCGGACTGATCCCAAAAGTTTATAGTATGAGATGTCAATTTACTGTCCTTCACGAGCAGGATTTAGGATTCAAAAGCAGCGACAATAGATTTTTCAACTCAATTGGTGACGGTGAGTCGGGCTTCCCCTATGGTTTTACAGGCAAGCGGGCCGAAGTAGTTGCGGTTAACAAAGGCACAACGGTCAGCCCCCCATCAACCGGTGTGACCACGGGCCAAGAGAAAAAAATAACAGGAGGATAATAATATGGCTTTCGTCAAAAGAAATTCAAATAGAAACGTTATATTCAACAAAAAAAGAGTCTATAAATCTTTTTTTGATAAAAGATATATTGATAGGATTGAACATTATGACACTCCTGTTTTATACTATCCAGAGCAAGAAGAAATAAATGAGTTTGAAATTGTGAATGTGATTTGGAAAGTGGGCGATAGGTTTTCAAAACTGGCTCACGAACATTATGGAAATTCAAGATTGTGGTGGGTAATCGCGTGGTATAATAAGAAACCAACGGATTCTGATGTAGAACATGGAGATATGATTGAAATACCATTCCCACTTCAGGCTGTGATGTCTTCTTATGGTTACTAATTAAAAAGGATAGGATAAAGTGGCGAATGTAGTTAAATTAACTGGCGTATTTGGTAACCTCAGAGATCTGTTGAAGAATGAGAAAGTGTGTAACGGCAAAATCAAGGGTCTGACTGACGATCAGGTCGATGATGCTGAGCACATTGCTCATCTTCTCGCCATCCAAACCCTCGGCGATCGAGTTGGGTTCTACTTCAATCTCTTACGTTTGCCGCTGATGCCTACTGGCGCCAACAAACATATTATCCCAGGTTTAAAACCCGGCACGGACAAAGAACCCGCCGCCATCACGCCGGAACAGCTTTTAAGTTTTGGTGTTGCTCTAAAAACTGATTCATCTGCTGATCCTGCAAACTACAAGGCGACAATTGAAAATTTAGCAAAACAACTTATTGGTGGTAGTAACCATGTTCTAAACAAAGCATTTCTGCACCAACTTATTACTAATAAAAGTACAGGCACCGACGCCAAAAGCAATAAAATTGGTTCCGTAATAAAGGAGATAGATAAGCTTATCGCCCTCGGTGCCAACACTCTTCGCGCGCGCCAGAAAGACGCCGGCTCCGCTCTTGGTTTCGTCGATCTTCGAGCCTTCATCGGCGGTAAACTTCCAGTAGGCTTGGGTTTAAACCCAAAATTTACAAGCAACTTGGTAAAATTTTTAGATGCCCGCTTTGCGTTAACATTAAATGAAATCAAGTCTCCCATCGATAAAACAATATTTGAAAGACTTTTATTCGAGACTTTAGCAAAATGCGGCGAAACGAACGAGGCTTCCGGCATTCTAAAATATTTAATGGATCCTGGCACAAACGTCGCTCCACCAACGCCCTTCGTCACCGGCGACAAGATCGACCTCCCCGACGACAATACAGCAGGAACAAGACCTGTTGGTTTTTATCTCGGCACCCAAGGCGGCCAAAACGCGCTCGGTTTCACTTCTGATAGCGTAGCTAAACTTACAAAAGCATTTTTAGTTAGTATCAAGGACCAGAGAATAGTAATCAACGACAGCACCGTCTCAAGCACCGGCAGACTTAGTTCATATTACGCAGTTTTCATAGACAAATTCGACCCCATATGTCGCGAGTTCGTCGACCCAACAAACGATTCAGCCACCAACGTAGCCGAGCAGATCGGCAACCCTCTAGAATTAAAAAGAAGGCGCCTACAAAATATTAGATGTGTTTTACCTTTATTCGAGCACCTTTATTCAAGTCCGAATGCGCAAACTTTAAGGGATCCCGGCCTCGTTGGGGTATATTCAAAACATTATACACACACGCTGGGATCACAAAAAACCACCTCAACAAAACTTCCTAGAAAGTTTTTTGCAAGTACTCAACATCCTTTAGTTTTTGCACATACGAAAAATGTTGATTTTTTTATTAATAAATTGTTTAACTACGACACAACTGGTAAAAAAGTAAAAACTTTTTTGGAAACTACAAACACTGATATTTCTTTTCTTCAACCTAGAATCCGCATCTACAAAGTATTATATGATGATGAAAGAAATGAGATAGAGATACCGATTGAGTTTTCAAATAAGATAGAAATCGTCAAGCCTTCTGGTGTTTATGAAAGGGAAAATGCTGGGATCAAACGAATTCGTATAAATAGACTAGGACAAACCCCCGCAACTTTTGATAAGTGGATTTCGGTCGATGCTAGTTTCATATTTGATAGCGTTAATGCCTTCACAAAATGTCGTAAATCAAATAAAGAATATTCTTATGTTGATTTATTGAGGAGACCCATTAAATATACTCGAAATTCTCCGGACCAAATAAAAACGTACCTCAAACAAGCAAAAGAAGTATCAACCAAAGATGATATAAAGAAATTTGCTGAATACATGAATTCAGTTAGTTTAGATGTATACAATCCAGAATATTTTGAAATAAAACTTGAAGTTGGCTGGTCTTTTAACGAACAAGTTTTCGTGAATTCAAGAGACCGCGGTGACCTCCGTCGCGATTTAAAGGATTTTTTGAACAGAACAAATTTAGTTTTGTATTTATATTTGACAACACATAACTTTACATTTCGCAACGATGGCACCATCTCCTTGGATATTAAATATATGGGCCGCGCAGCTGCGCAGCTAATGGATTCATTTGATACTAATGTATTCCACACGCCAAATTTGAAGTATTATAGAAGATCTTCCCAAGCTCTGTCTGAGTTGCTTGACATATCATCTGGTCTAAAAACTAGTGATGGTGGACTTGAACCCGAAGATCAGAAAAAGCTTCGTCAAATGAAAAATCGATTGACTGCCAAATTGAGTCAAGAGAGATCTGAATTAACCAGTCAATTGTGGAAACGCTTGGTCGACCAAGAAAAAACATTGCTTCAACCGGCAGAGGTAGAAGGGAAAGATAAACCCACACATATGTTGAAACTAACAATGCCAGAACACTTTGCCTTTTTTGATGCGAACGCATTGAAAGAGGAATTCCAAATTAATCTGCCCGGATCCCAGGAGAAGGAATTCGAAAACAAATCCGAAGAAGTTGTTTTAGATCCAGCTTTAATTATGGCTCATTACCGTGCTAAGTTGAAAGGTTCGAATGCCAAGCCAGGGGATATAATGCAACTAAGCGTTGTTAAGAAAAACGGACATTTTCAAGGCGAAGAGGGAGTTCCCCAAACCGCCGATGAAGCGTCGAGGGCATACGAAGAAGGCGATATTTTGAGGCCTGAAGACTTTGATGCACAGCAACGCGACTCCGATAAGGAGATGGAAGCACTGCCTTTCCAAAAAACATATATGAATAGGAAGGAAAAACAGAAGAAAATAGATGTGTATTGTATGAGATACGGATCCGTGATACACACTGCAGTGCAAAACATATGGCAATTTAATCCAGAGGGGTTGAGGGACATAGTTATAATGTTGAGCGGCACCAAATTTCGGTCTGTGGTCGCAGGCGGAGGCGCCAGATACATGAACTTTGCCGATGTTCCCATTTTGTTTGAAGACTGGAAACGCTTTATATTGGATAAAACCGTTAACAAGAAAAAGGTTAATTATGCTTTAATTGATTTTATAAGAGATTCGATGATGGAACTTTTAATTCCGGCAATGGGCGCGATGCAAACTGGATGCAAAGATGGATCTCAAATTGTGTCGCCTCTGAGGGGCGTGCGGCCGAAGCTGACTACTTTTTCAGCCCGTCGCCCAAAAGCGTTACAGACTACGAACGGACGCATTGCTGTTAATTTAGATGTCCCCGGTAGCCACCTTAAAGTCGGGCAAGACTTGTTAAACAACAAAGATATCTTGTCCGACACTAAAGGAGACTTAAAACACTTCTTGGTTATATATGATTCTGGTTTTTCTTACGATGCTGAATTCGAGAAGAAAACTTCGAGGCCTAAATTATATGATGAAAACTTAAAACACAATATTCCACATTTTTTCATTGGTGCGAACAAGGGAATTCTAAGAACCATATCATTCCAGAAATCAAGTGTACCATTTCTCCAAGAGGCGAAAGTTCTGGACCGCGGCCATACTGATTTTGGACTCCTCCGCGAAAAATATGATTGCACTTTAGAAGTTGTAGGTGACGCCCAGTTCCATTGCGGTATGAGATTTTATTTGGATCCAACTTTCACGGGTATGTCTTCTCAAAACATAGATGTAGTACAGGGTGTTCTCGGCCTGGGCGGTTATTATGATATTATAAACGTAAATTCAGATATAAGCGACAACGGTTTTAAAACCACCTTGGTTGGTTCGTGGCAGGCTTTCCGCCCCGGGTATAATCCTGAAAGAGATCGCGTTGACCCTTGTAAAGAAATACCTTGAATTTTGTTCACGAATGATAATTAGAGTATGGCCTCATTAATAAACATTTTCGAAATAGCGGACTACGAAGATATTAAACAGTCTTTGCCAATCAACGGCGCATCTCCCGTGATCACTACAAATGTTATAGATTTCTCCCAGCCAGGAGCTAATTTATACGGCAAAGTTGATCGAAGAAATGAGGCAATAGTCCCAAAAGTATCAAACAATAATTTGCTCACTGTCGACGGTTCTCAGGCTCTAGGGATGATATCTGTCGAAGCCAACACCCAAGTTTTTGATTTTGTTGCAGATGCATACAACGATATGATTGATTATTTACAATCCGTTCGTTTCCGTGCTGGGGAATATTCTCCTGATTCATATGAAGACGAAGATGGAAATACTAGGCAAACTTTTCTAATGAACTTATCCCCGTCTGGAGGATATATTAACCCGAAAGCATTACATTCAGAACATTTAGATATTATATACGATCATTTTGTTAAAGTATATTTGGGTAAAAAAAGCAGACATAAACAGATAAACGATCACAAAGATTTTATAAAGATGTTCGTGAATTATGTTTTTAGTGATCTTTTTACGAACATTGCTAGTATAAATTTATCTTCCCATATAAAAAAATCACTCATTCCAATTGAATGCACTGGTTTGGTTGTAAAGGTTGCCGCTCCCGTGGTTGAAGACCAAGTTAACAACAACCAATATTTTTGGAGGGATCCTAATTTCAGTTTGTATGTATCAACAGCTCACAAATTTGGCTTTTATGTTGACAAAGATCGTCCTTGGATGCTCGTCGCCAATTTGGGGTCTAGAATAATGGATAGTTATCTCCGAGCGAGAGGTTCTTTTTTGATTAAGGATACTTCAGAAAGTGGTAAAACACACCCCGGGGGTTTGGGGCATATACACGAATATGAAATCGATTCTCGTGGGGATGGTAGAACAATTTCAACTTCCGCCGGCCCTGATCACACACATACTATTAAAAATTATTGTGTTAAATATGCTTTGAAAGAGTTACCGCATCCGCATGATTTACCAACACAAGATGTATTTACAAAATATTATGAAAGGGCCCAATTAAACGAGCTTAAAGAATTAATAACTTTGCTCCATAGGATGTATTCAAGTTATATAAACCAAAACCCTCAGAACGTTGTCAACTTTTTTGAAGCCGGCAAACTTGTAAAGAAAAGCACTTTCCGTAAAAATGTTTCAGAACAAGAATTCAGCCTGGCTCTATCTGAGAAAAATTGGATTAGATTTTATTTTGATTTAAAAATCAACGAGGAAAAATTATTTCTCAAGAGAAGTAAATATTTAAAAATTCTCCGTAACGCACAAGAAAAAGTCCTCTCCAGTACTAAACAAGAAGCAGTAGAATACATTAACGAGGAAATTAACAAGCGTTTGTTTTATTTAGTTCAAGGTCCGAACGTTAATAAATATTATCATAACTTACCAGGGCCCAACACGCTAAAAAAACTAGCAGAATATTTCTAATTGTCTTATTAAGCAGCGTGTTTATCTTATTGAAAGAGGTTTGTTTTGTATTTTCAAGTCATTGACGATAAGACAGAGTGCATTGGCGTTTACGCAAATGAAAAAATATATTATGACGAGATGCCAAAGGGCATTTCAAAGACATGGAAGTATACTTCGATCCTACGCGATAGAAATGATATAGAATATGCTAGTTTATATTGTGGCGGAGAAAACTTGGAAAAAGCATGTCCAGAACATTTGCAAACGCGATTACACAATGTGCTTGACCGCTTCAAAGCATATTTAATTTCGTTTAAAGAAGCAAAGATATCGTTATATGATAATTGCTTTTACGATTTAGTTCCAGAGAGGTTCGTGTTAAAATATTGTGATGTGAAAAATCAAATTACAAAATATATTTTTGAGAATTACGACAAGCCCAAGAATTATAATTTTCTTGTCTCTCTAAGCAAAGTTCTGGAAGATATTAAATATCGAGCCCTTCAATTGGATTTTGATGGTTTTGATTTTGGTTCTGTGGGAGGAAGGGCCTTCCATAAAAAAATCAAGCAAATCAATCCTTATATCGCATATGATATTTTTGGTTCTAGAACTGGACGCTTAACAACCAAGAAAAAAAGCTTTCCTATTTTGACTCTAGACAAGAAATATAGGGGCACCTTAAAACCAAATAACGACTATTTTGTCGAATTAGACTTTAACTCAGCCGAGATCAGGACTTTCTTGGCCCTCCAAGGCCTCAAGCAGCCCAAGGAGGATATTCATACCTGGATTGGTGAGAACGTCTTTAGGGGCCAAATAACCCGTGAAGAAACAAAGAAGAAGTTTTTTGCATGGTTGTACAATCCTGAAGCAAAAAATGAGGTTCTGGAGAAAATTTTTGATAAAAATAAAATATTAGAGAAATATTGGGATGGTGAACAAGTTGAAACACACTATGATCGAAGAATAAAAGCTGGTAAGAAGCATGCCTTGAATTATTTAGTACAGAGTACCACAAGTGATTTATTTTTGCGTCGCGTGATCGACATATGGGATTTTTTGAAGGGAAGGTTAACCCACGTTGCTTTTTGTATACATGATTCGTTGATATTAGATTTTTCTATAGAAGATAAGCCACTACTAGAAGGGATTATCGATACATTTTCAAATACAGAATTAGGGAGATTCAAAGCCAATGTGAGTATTGGAAAGAATTTTGGTGAAATGAGGAAACTAGAATGGAAACAGTAATAGGTTTAGGTCAAGCTGGTTGTAAAATAGCAGAACAGTTTGCAAAATATCCCCAGTATGACGTTTATCGAATTGATTCTGAAAAGAGACAGGGAAACAAATTTAAACATATTAAAGAATGCGATTCACATGAGGAGTATGAGAACAAGTGTCCTTCATTCAAAAGATTTTTTAAAAATGTAAAACCACCTTATCTTTTTATACTTTCCGGCGCAGGATCCATTTCTGGCTCGGCCTTAAGAATAATGGAACAATTAAATTCTGATGATATATACGTTCTATATATAAGGCCAGACACCTCGTTACTATCCGAGATCAAGAAAAAGCAGGAGAGAGCAGGTTTTCATGTGTTACAGGAATTCGCTCGTTCTGGGTTGCTCAAAAGAATGTTTTTGGTTGATAACACAAAAGTAGAAGAGCTTATACAAAATCTTCCAGTAATCGGTTATTATGATAAATTAAATGAAATGATAGTATCTGTGATGCACATGATAAATTGTTGCATGAATTCTAAACCGGAGCTTGAAACATTCGACGATCCACCAGAAACTGCGAGGATATCAACTTTGGGAATTGTTGAGCTAGAAACGGGCAAAGAAAGTTTATTTTTTGATTTAAAAATGCCTCGTGAAAAGGTATACTTCTATATGATTCATGAAGATAAATTAAAGAATGACGGAGAGTTATTAAAGACCATAACGAGCCAAGTTCGCTCAAGGATGGAAGGTGGCAACATACAGACGTCATTTGGGATATACTCCACGGAATATGAACAAGGGTACGTTTATGTTCTTGCACACACTTCTTTAGTACAAAATGAAATTTTTTATTTGTCTGATAAGAATTAGTGCTTATTATTTATACAGCGATAATCAACCTAGATGTTCAGAAAATTAGCTGGGCATACTATACCAAAAAAGGAGAATTTACATGGGTATTGATATGAAGAAGATGAAGTCAAAGCGGGAAGCTTTGCAAAACCGTGGAAGCGGTGGGAGTAACAAGGAAATGTTTTGGCGTCCTCAAGACGGCGAGACCACAATCCGCATTGTCCCAACTGAAGACGGTGATCCGTTTAAGGATTTCTGGTTCCATTATAATGTGGGCAATAATCCTGGGTTTTTGAGCCCGAAGAAAAACTTCGGTGAGGATGATCCCCTTGATAGTTTTGTAAGGAGTCTCTTTAAGGAGGGTTCAGATGATAGCATCAAGATGGCCAAAAGTTTGATGGCCCGCCAACGTTTCTTCGCACCAGTCTTGGTTCGAGGGGAAGAGGACAAAGGAGTCCGTGTCTGGGGCTTCGGCAAGATGGCTTATCAAGAGTTGCTTAACCTTGTTCTCAATCCAGACTATGGTGATATTACTGATATCTCAGAGGGTACCGATTTGGTAATTACTTACGGCAAACCCCCGGGAGCACAATTCCCGCAAACGACCATTACGCCTCGCCGTCGGCCGTCACCCTTGTCAAGTGTCAAGAAGGATATCAAGACGTATCTTGAGCAAGTACCTGATTTTACTACGCTTTTCGAGCGTAAGACCCCGGTACACGTTCAAGGAATGCTCGATGAATTCCTCTTGGGCGAAGAAGCAGAGGAGAATTCAACGGAAACTAAGAAGTATAAAACAGATACTGACAAGGCATCTTCCGTTGATGAGGCTTTCGCAGAATTTCTTGGTTAATTCCAAGAACCACAGGGAGGCATAGGTTTATCAGGTGCCTCAATTTTCATTAATGGGATGACGGTTGTATAATAACCAAAATATCCCCTAACTACAAGGAGAATAAAATGAAAAAAATTAAATTAAATCTGCCGCCTGGGCAGCCATTCTTAACAAACGGGAATGGAGTATACGACGTGTATGTAATACCGTCTTTGGAATGCGGATTAGACCAAATACCAAAAGGTCTGAATCCTCGGGATCTGGACCCGGAGTGTACAAAAGTTAAAAACATCAAGGCCAGCTTTTTAAAAAATGACAATATGTTTATAACCAAGTGCGGTGGCATGCAAGTTACTATAGATAACGACTCTTTTGAGTTCGATTCAAATAATAGTTGTGTCACTTTCACTTGCGAATGGGGTCATAATCCACCACGGCCGATCGCAGAAGGTCGATCTGGTCATTATGATGGTCAACATAGTGGGTACGCTATAACCACGGCTCTTCAAGAAAATCCAAATGTTAATGAGGAGGTTAAGGTGACCCTCGTGGAGCAGCGCGTGTTTAAAACTATTGATGAAAACCGCGACGCCACCAACTGTTGGAATGACAGAACCAATCAAAAGCAGTCTAGCGAACAAAACATGCGAGGACTTTTTGATGATCTGAAAAGCAATATCAAATATACTGACCTTAAAAATATTGGATGGAAACAATATCAGAAAAACGTCAATGGTGAGAAAATAACTGCCGCGAATGAGGTACAACAAGTCATCAGACTTTTATCTACCTACTTCCCTCTAACTTATGAACCGGGCCTTGGTGTTCCTTATATCGCGACACTTCCTAAAGCTGGAGAGAAAACAGCGATCAATATGTTAACAAACGACAAATATAAGCCGTATACTCTTCCCACACAAAAACATGTGGATTATGTTTTAGAACTGTCTGATTATATTCAGAGCACTATGGAGAATATTTTGGGCAGTGATTTTAATGAATTTCCATTAATTAAACAATCCGGCGCCAAGCAGCTTCTTAAGCAGCCAAGCAAAAGAAGATTTTTTAGAACAAATTTATTCAATGGTCAGGAAGCCATCGGTGCCCTTAACAAAGACTATATTTTGATGTTCGTATACGCAGTTGTTAGTAACTGCTATGAATGGGATGAAAAGAGACAAGAATATGATCAAAAGCATTCTATTGCCTCCGCAAAAGCAATCTGGTCTGAATACGGCAAAAGGCTGCTCGATGAAGTTAATAGAGATTTTATAGCGTCTTTTGCAAATTCGAGCAAATCGAGAAAGTCTGATTTTGTTAATCAGCACACCAAGTGGGGTCTACTCTCACACTTAATTTTCAAAGGAATGAGGGATAACAAGTGGAAGAATAGAATCAATACTTCTCTTAAAGCAAAGGCAGCTTAAATGCCACACCACAGGGAGGCATGGGTTTATAGATGCCTCATTCAATATATGGAGAAAAAGTGGCCAGGAAAGCTAAAAAACTAGGAAAGCTCAGCATGGATGACATGCGAAACCTAATCAACAGAAAAGCAGGATTAGACGTTGCACACGATCTGAGAGAAGAGAATCCAACTGAAGTAAAACAATGGATTCCAACTGGATCAACTTGGCTGGATAATATCATATGCAGAGGCAAAAAAGCAGGAATTCCTGTTGGCAAGATATCAGAGATTGCTGGACTAGAGGGATCCGGAAAATCATGGATGGCTGCAGAAATCGCCACCAACGCTCAGGAAATGGGCATAGACGTCGTTTACTTCGATTCTGAATCTGCCATAGACCCAAGCCTCTTGGAGCGCTTAGGAGTTGATTTAAACCGGTTCCTGTACGTTCAAGCTTCGAGCGTGGAATTTGTGTTGGAAACGATTGAGGAACTTCTTGGTTCGAATGATGGCCAAATGTTGTTCATTTGGGATTCGCTAGCTTTAACACCGGCAATTACAGATGTGGAGGGTGATTTTAATCCCCAATCATCGATGGCTGTCAAAGCTAGAATTTTGGCCAAAGGCATGTCGAAGCTGACAGTACCAATCGCGAATACACAATCAACGTTTTTGGTACTAAATCAACTTAAAACAAATATCGCATCCAATCCTTCACAAAGGATGCAAATAATGACTACTCCGTATGTGACCCCAGGTGGAAAAGCAATGCATTACGCATATTCACTACGTATCTGGCTTACTGGTCGCAGGGCTAAATCTTCCTTTATTATGGATGGCGACGACCGCGTAGGATATCAGGTGCAAGTGAAACTTGAGAAATCACGTTTCGGAACATCTGGTCGAAGATGTCATTTTAAGATTATGTTTGCTGGAGAAGTTGGTATCCGTGATCAAGAGAGCTGGCTAGAAGCGTTAGCCGGTTCTGAAAACCTAACACAATCCGGTGCATGGTATACTTTACGTTATGAAGATGAGACCACTGAGAAATTTCAATCAAAAAATTGGGTTGAAAAAATAAATAGCAATGAACGCTTTCAAGAAAGAGTGTTGGAGCTAATGGAAGAAGAGATTGTTCGGAAATATCAAAAAAAGACTGAACAAACCTCGACTGCATAAATTGCTCCTGCGCCCAACCCCTAATATTAGTTTTTAAGCAAGAGTTTTTAAAAACTAATTAAATGTACACGAGGAGAATCGTATGTCTAAAATAATTAAAAATATAGTTGCAGAAGTAATTGCAGACAAAGTGCAAGAAGCCGAATGTCTTATCCACACTTCTACAAAAGAAAATTTAACCGATGTCTTAACTTCTATCCGAGCAATATCGGGAGTTACAATTGTTAATTTAGTTGGCTCTTCACAAAAAGTTTCGGAAGGTAGAACAGCATCATATTTGAAAATTAAGTTTATACCCAATATAACTTCTTCTGATAGCTATGTAAGAAACCTGGCGGATTACGTAAGAAATCTTCCAAGCGTCTTCACCTTCGAAGTCAAGAAAGTTGAAAACCTCAAACAGAAATTGGCGCGCAGGAAGCAACAAAAAGATATAATGAGTATTTAAAGCACTAGAGGAAAAATTGAAAACTAAAAGATTGCTGTTAATTGATCAGCTAAACTTGTTTTTTAGATCTTACATTGTTGATCCTTCTTTGTCCACTAATGGCCAACCCATTGGAGGTTTAAAAGGAGTGATAAAGGCATTGCAAAAAATCATCCGCGAGGCGAAACCTGATGAAATTATTATTTGTTGGGATGGCCGCGGAGGTTCTACAAAGCGCAAAATTATAAATAAAAATTACAAAGAAGGCCGAAAGCCCCCACGCCTTAATCGAGGGGACAGAATTCTTACAGAATCAGAAGAGCGAACAAACAAAGTGTGGCAACTTCAGAGGTTAACTGAATATTTCAATGAAATGCCGTTAATACAATTTATGTTCGATGGGGTCGAGGCCGATGACGTAATCGCTTATCTGGCAAAACACAAATATTATGAAGATTGGCAAAAAGTAATTGTTTCAAGTGACAAAGATTTTTTTCAACTTCTAGACACAACTACAGTTCTTTACAGACCAGTACAAAAACAGGTCTTAAACATGAAGACTTTAATAAAAAAACACAATATACATCCTAATAATTTTGCTCTTGCGAGAGCAATGGTGGGTGATAAGAGTGACAATCTTGAAGGTGTAGGTAATATTGGATTAGCCACGGCCTATAAAAGATTTCCTTTTTTACTGGATGAGAAGCCAGCTACCTTAACCGAGGTTTTAGATTATTCTAAAGAGCAGCTTAAAGAAAAAAAACTCAAAGCATATGAAAATATTATTAACAACGCTGATATCTTAAAGAGAAACTACAAGATGATGCAATTATACGCTCCCATCCTGGACATAAATGCAAAGAAAATACTTCGCGAGACAGTGCAAGGAGCAAAAATTAGTTTTAATAAAACAGAGATTATTAAGATGATGACACAAGATGGTTTTGGAGAGGTAAATTTTAATGAACTATTTGTCCATTTTAATAAGATAGTGGTTGACCAGAAAGCCATCTGACCTTATATTATATCTAAAGGAAGATGATGAAAGAAGAACAGGTTAATTTTGCAAAATATGGTAAAAGTTTTCAGGAAACATTAGCTCAACTAATATTAGAAGACCGGCCTTTTGCAGACCAAATCGAGGAAGTTATTGATGTTAACTTCTTTGAATTAAAATACCTTCGTGTTTTTATAAGTAAAGTATTTGAGTATCGAAAAAAATACGGGGTACATCCAACTAACAAGATTATAGCATCCGTGTTAAGAACGGAGCTGGATAATGAGAATGAAGCTGTCCAAAAACAAGCAAGAGATTATTTTGCTAGGACACTTGCCAGGCCGGCTTCAGACACAAAATACATCAAAGAGACTAGTCTTGACTTTTGTAAAAAACAAAACTTAAAAAGAGCAATTTTGAAGTCTGTTGAGTTACTTCAGTCGTCGTCTTATGATGAAATTAAGGATGTCATTGATGAAGCTTTAAAATTGGGTGTTGATAATAATCACGGTCATGATTTCAAAAAGGATTTTGAACTTCGTTATACACTCCAAGCACGAAACCCTGTTTCGACTGGTTGGAAAATAATTGACGGCATCACAAAAAATGGTTTAGGCAAAGGAGAGTTGGGAGTCATTATTGCTCCAACCGGCGCGGGTAAATCAATGGCCCTAGCCCACCTCGGCGCCATCGCTGTGAAGAATGGTAAAAGCGTCGTGCATTATACTTTGGAGCTTTCTGAAGCAATCACTGGCCAAAGATACGATAGTTGTATAAGTGGTGTCAGATTAACCGATCTTCTTTCAATGAAAGATATGGTGTATGAAAAAATTACCGATGTTGAGGGATCTCTGATTATAAAAGAGTATCCAACTCGTTCAGCAACTATAAATATTTTGCGCGCTCATCTAGAAAAATTAAAAAAAAGAAATCAAGAAATCGATGTAATTTTAGTGGATTACGCCGATCTGCTCAAACCTACATCAAATTATAAAGAGAAAAGGACTGAGTTGGAGTCTATTTATGAGAGTCTAAGAGCTTTAGCGCAAGAATATAATTGTCCAGTATGGACAGCATCCCAAACTAATAGATCTGGACTTAATGCAGAAGTTGTGACAATGGAATCGATTTCAGAGGCTTTCAGTAAATGTTTTGTTGCAGATTTTATACTTTCCATCTCTAGGACGATCAAAGATAAAAATGCAAATACCGGTAGAATGTTTGTTGCGAAGAACCGCAACGGCGTCGACGGTTTAGTATATCCAATTTTTATGGAACCAGCGACCGTCAAAATTAAAGTATTCGAACAGGAAGAAGATGCCGCCGAACTGTTGAGAGAAAAGACTCCGAAAGAACAAGCTGATGCAATAAAAGAGAAATATAAGAATTTTAGAAGACAAGCAAGGGGGGCGTGAATAAATGGAAGTAGCATCAAAGATTTTATCAGATATAGCAGTATACATGAAATATGCAAGGTATTTACCCAAAAAGAAGAGAAGAGAAACTTGGCAGGAACTTGTTACGAGAAACAAGAATATGCATTTAAAAAAGTATCCTGACTTAAAAGATGAAATCGAAGAGAGCTATAAATTTGTTTATGCTAAAAAAGTTTTACCATCAATGCGCTCTATGCAATTCGCTGGCAAACCGATAGAGGTTGCACCTAACAGAATATACAATTGTGCCTACCTGCCAATTGATGATTGGCGTTCTTTTAGTGAAACAATGTTTTTGTTGCTTGGTGGAACGGGCGTTGGATATTCAGTGCAAAAACACCATGTTGAGAAACTTCCAGAAATACGAAAGCCGAACAAGAAGAGAACCCGCCGGTATCTTATTGGAGATTCAATTGAAGGGTGGTCAGACTCTATTAAAGTTTTGCTGAGAAGCTATTTCGAGGGCATGTCTGATATCAGATTTGATTTTTCTGATATTAGGCCGAAAGGAAGTCTTTTAATTACATCTGGTGGTAAAGCTCCCGGCCCCCAACCTCTGAGAGAATGCTTGGTGAAAGTCAAAGGAATACTAGATGAAAAAGAAAATGGCGACAAACTTACGACCATCGAGGTTCATGATATTGTATGCCACATCGCAGACGCCGTTCTCGCCGGAGGAATCCGTCGCGCAGCTCTCATTTCTCTTTTTAGCGCAGATGATGATGAAATGCTAGCGTCAAAGGCTGGGAACTGGTGGGAAACAAACCCACAAAGAGGAAGAGCGAATAACTCAGTTGTTTTGATGAGACATAGAGTAACGAAAGAATTCTTCATGAATATTTGGGAAAGAGTAAAAGAATCTGGCTCCGGCGAACCTGGTTTTTATTTTACCAATGATAAAGATTGGGGGACAAACCCTTGCTGTGAAATAGCTTTGAGACCATATCAGTTTTGTAATCTTACTGAAGTCAACGCTAGCGATCTGGAAAGCCAAGAGGAACTAGAAAGAAGAGTACAAGCTGCAGCTTTTATTGGCACCTTACAGGCCGGATACACTGATTTTCATTATCTTCGTGATATTTGGCAGAGGACTACGGAAAAAGATGCTCTCGTCGGTGTCTCGATGACCGGAATCGCTTCAGGCAATGTTCTTGGTTTAGATATGTCTCAGGCTGCAAAAGTTGTTAAACAAGAGAATTTAAGAGTTGCCGGCTTGACAGGGATAAACAAAGCAGCTAGAACAACAACCGTGAAACCTGCAGGCACAACCTCTCTTACGCTTGGAACCTCAAGCGGTATTCATGCATGGCATAATGATTATTATGTCCGACGGATCCGCGTCAACAAAGCGGAAGCGATATACACTTATCTTTCTATACGCCACCCAGAGTTATTAGAAGATGAATTTTTTAGGCCGCACGATACTGCTGTGATATCTGTTCCGCAAAAAGCACCACCCAGTGGAATTACAAGACAGGAAACAGCACAAAATCTTTTGGAGAGAATCAAAAAGGTTAGCCAGGAGTGGGTCAAAACCGGCCACAGGCGAGGACAAAATACACATAATGTTTCTGCTACCGTTACGGTTAAAGAAGAAGAATGGAACCACGTTGGCCAATGGATGTGGGAAAATAGGAGATGCTACAACGGATTGTCTGTTTTACCACATTCAGAACACACATATAAACAAGCGCCCTTCGAAGATTGTTCTCGCGAGAAATATGATGAGATGATCAAAACTTTACAAAAACTTGACTTAACAAAAGTGGTAGAGATAGAGGATAATACAACTTTGGCCGGCGAACTTGCTTGTTCAAGTGGCGCCTGCGAAATAAAATAACAGCTTATTAATCGGAGATCATATGAGACCTTGTAACCGACACATTTTAATTAAACCCATGGAAGAAGAAGAAAAAGAAATTGCGGTATTGGTGCCTGATAATTTTAGGGCTAAAACTACTTCTTTTATTAAAGCAAGAGTAGTAGACTGGGCAGATGATATAAATATACAAATGCATGAAAATGCTATAGTCGTCGTTAACTCTAGTATGATAGAAGAGATTGTGTTGGGTGACGAAAAATATCATTTAATACTAGAAAATTATGTTTTAGGCTATTTTTAGAAAAAACTGTTTTTTCTAAAAATATTAACTACTTATCCGTATGAATAATTTAAACAGCCACTATCTAGGAGTTAAAATATGAATTCGTTAATTGTCGCCTTGTTGGCAACTCAAATCACAGCCGCAGGTGTAAACATTAATAAAGAAGACGTGACGTACTTCGAGATTGCTGAACAAGCAATCTTTAATTGTCCGACGTATAAGAAGGGCCCAGCCAATATACGGCCGACGGTCGTTTTTGATCTTATCGGAATCGAGAGAAAGTTTAACGTGCCCACACATATGAAGGGAATGTTATTAGCACATGCATGCACGCATGGAAGCCTTGCCGGCGACGTCAAAACCTTGCGCTATTGGAAAACAAAAAATATACTTGAAAAAAAGAAAGATATTTTAAGTATTTCCCCTCCCCAAAAATTAATTAGATTTAATCGTTTTCATTACCAAAGAGCAGCTGATATTTGGATGCGCCGCGTAATCAAAGAATTACCAAAAACAAAAAAAAAGTGCGCAAAATTTGATGAATCTTGTAGCTGGCTGAACGCGTGGCTTGGCAGTGTTAAAAACTTTAAAAAAGTACCAAAAAAAGAAGTAAAATTGTTAAGAAAGTGGCATAAAAGAATCGAAAAGAATCGCCAAACAAAAAATCATGTAGCATGCGGTTGCTGAAAACCCCTTTATTTAGATGGAATGAAATTGTAATCGGAGGCAATACAAATGCTTTTTTCTACGCCAGTAAAAAGGGTTGTCACATCATCCCTAATATTATGGATATCCCTCTTGCTCACAACGGGCCGAGTTTTGCGAATGATTTGGGGGTGAACCTAAACTCTAGTGAAGACGAATGGCGGTTCATGGCTTACAAACTTAATCGAAGAGGTCTGAACCCTTTTACCAATAAAATAAAACATATACGTATTGACGAACCAAACAAGCAATTAGTCGTTAACATTGGCACTCCAAATATATTTTATATATCATATGATGAACTTCGTGTGTTCGATACTGAAAACGTTTCCGGCCTCTCTTTTGAATCTCAAGAAAGAGTTTTAGGATATCAAGTATATGATTGGTTTGATGTTCGTTCTGGAATGAAACACGGGCTGGATTTTATAGAAGATCCAAACTCAAATTTTGTTAAGAAAATACACTTTTTCTTGTCAGAAAGAATTGATGGAAATTATGATAAAAAAGATTTGGTAGCTGAATCGTTTTTGTCGGAAGAACAAATACATGACATAGATTACTCAGATTCAATATCTAGGTTGAAAACAATTAATATGATGAAAGGCGCCGGGATTAAAGGGAAGAAAAACGGCCTTGGAAGCCATGCATCGATCAAACTTGAGTTGTGGAAACGTGAGATTAAGAAGCTTAAAAGTATAAAAAGTTTTCAAAAAGGTGATATAATAATTGACGGACGTCCACTTGAGGAAATAAAAAATGAGTTTTCATCTAGCAGGGATTGTGCCTCTCGCCGGCCACCCTCTTGATTATAAAATGCCCTGGCATGATGCTATGATGCCTGTTGGTCCTGATTATTTAGCTGTCGAGCGAAGTGTTGTGGAATGCGCCAACGCTGGCTGTGAGACTATTTGGATTATATGTGATAATGATATTCAGCCTCTGATTCGTCATCGGTTGGGCGAATACGTGCAAGATCCTGTTTGGGTGACGAGACACTATTCGCCTAAAAAAGGGGATCATAAAAAACCAATTCCGCTATACTACGTTCCAATAAATATAAGAGACAGGGGTAAAAAGGATAGTTTGTCGTGGAGTATACTACATGGTGCTTACATCGCAAATAATATTTCTTCAAAGATGAGTAATTGGCTCCGGCCAAATAAGTTTTATGTTTCTTTTCCTTATGGTTATTATGGCCCAACACTTGTCAGGCAACATAGAGATTTAATATCTACAAATAAAAACTTTTTTATTTCACATAACGATAAAACTGCTATTGACGGAGAATTTTTGGGGTTTACATTTGGTTACGATGACTATGAAAAATTATTAAACAACTTTAGAGGTATCTATTCCAACCATGCACATGAAACAAATTTAAAATTTTCATTGGAGGAAATATTTAATGTGTTAGATATAAAAAACTCAAATGTTGTTAGTTTTATGAATTACTGGAAGTTGGATGGTTGGGAAAATTATTGTGCATATATATCAGAGCAAGGTCATAGGACGAAAAGACCATCAAAATATATCTTAAAATACCACGAATGGAACGATATTGGTGTTGACGAAACTAATTAATAGTGTATGAAGATAGGCGAAATATTAAATAAAAGAGGGGAAAGTTTGCTTTTGGAAGCAACCGATCCCACTCAACTTGAAATCGAACAACAGGCCCTTTCCATGGCCAAAAAGTACAATGTCCCTTTCGACATTGTTATGCGCCACATGTGGATTGAGAGTGGATATAAACTCAGAGCGCGCAGCCCAAAGAACGCCTATGGTTTGATGCAGTTGATGCCAGGCACTGCGAAAGACCTCGGTGTCGACCGTAACAAGTGGGCCCAAAATATAGAAGGTGGTGTTAAATATTTGCGCAGTTTATACAATACACTTGATAATCGCGCTCTTAGTCTGAGCGGGTATTGGAAGAAAGAGGGCGCGAATTTGGGACGCTTCGGCGCAAAAGGAATTAAGGATAAGTGGGAAGCAGTTGCGGTGGCTTATTTTTCCGGCGGCGGCGGGTTTAACCAGGTCGCCGCCCGAGCTGCCAAGGCTGGCTATCTAGACGAAAATGGCATGATTGACTGGAAAAGATACAGTAAAGAAACGGGTCGTTACAAAAGAAGAGTTCGTTATGCAAGAGCCGTTCATGATCCAGACCACTACAGACAAAAACAACGGCGCCGCAGACATTCGTCTTACAAGGTTGCGGTTCCAAAAGAGCTTATAAGCAATATTGGATTAAAAAAATTTGGGCTAGCACCTGATCCAAAAAACACAAAAACTGTAATCATTTCAGGCAACTCTCATGGTATGTTTATGAGCAAATTTGTCGAACAGAAGTATGAAGATTTAGGCAGAAGAACCGGCACTCATTATAAGATAATTACCATCCATGCGCCCCAAGGCCATGGCGGGGAGTTACCTGCTTTGAATTCGAAAATGGAAAATTTGATTCCCGAGTTAAAAGGGAAAAATGTCGCAGCTGTTATACACATCGGTTCCAATCGCGATCCAGTACTAGAAGAGTTAGTTGATAAGTATCAATCTGTTTCGGACAATGTTGTGTTTATAGGAACGCCAGAAGCTAGGAAAACTAGGTACCTCAAGCCGAATAAGGCATATAAACCTTATGCGGATAGAATAAAGTGGAATCAGGAGTTAAAAGAAAAATTGGGTGATCGCAAAGGTGTCAAGTTTATCGATACTCATGGTCTAACAACTCAGAAAGATTTACGCGATAACGTGCACTTACGTAGCAAAGCATACAAAAACCTCTATGGTGCCATAAATTCTCAAATAACATACGACCCAGATATTGATAATAATCAAAGTGGCTCCCCAGGCGGCGCATCTGTTGTTAAACCGCTCCCCAGAGACAAAATAACACCATCTGTTGGTTCTACACCTTCCCCCGGCCGCTTTGTTCATGGATTTACTAAAAAAGAATTCCCCAAATTCGATTTTGGTAAATTTTATAAAGAGCTGGATAATGTTTTTATTGATAAAGGTGGCGCCACAGGGATGTTGTCAAAACATGGACAAGATTATGCTTTCGGAAGAGAACACAAGGCAGCATGGGACGCTCTGCAAACAGCCAAAGCCAAGACCCCCGTGTCAACACCGGCACCACAAATTGTCGACGCAGACGACGAGGCAATAAAAAAAGATATTGATATTGCTGCCCAAGCAGCCGTTGTCGAAGTATTCAAGAAATTCAAAATATAGAAGGTAAAATGAATATCAATATCAAGACTTTAATAGGCAACACGCCTTTGGTAAAGATCGCAGAAAAGATTTATGCAAAGCTAGAAACGTATAGCCCATCCGGTTCTATAAAAGATCGTATGGCTTCGTATATTTTGCAGAAAGCAGAAGAAAATGGAGATTTAAAAAAAGGCTATACCATTGTTGAGGCTTCGTCTGGCAACACAGGTATCGCTTTTTCTATGTTAGCTGCAAACAAAGGCTATGGTTGCATTATAATCATGCCAAAGAATATGAGTGAAGAGCGCAAACAAATGATGAAGATGTTTGGTGCCAAGATAATTGAAGTTGGCCATAATGCTTTTAAAAATGCAATAAGAACGAGAGATGAGTTGGTTCACAATTTTGGTACGTACTGGTCTCCAATGCAATTTAGCAACAAATACAACATTGAGTGTCACGAAAAGACCACAGCCAGAGAGATACTAGCGCAGGTACCTGAAAATATATCTGCATTGATCACTGGTTCCGGCACCGGTGGTACCATTATGGGGTGTCATAATTTTCTATCGGTGAAGTATCCAGGCATGAAAACAGTTCTCGTGAAACCAGCGGAATCAGCAGAAACTCACGGTATACAGGGTATTAATGATGGCGCTGATTTCTTGTGCGACATGTCAAAAATTGATAGTGTGATAGAAATAACAACAAAAGAAGCTAAAGAAAGGTCTTGCCGCCTTGCTAAAGAGGATGGACTCCTAGTCGGCATAAGTTCTGGAGCAAACATATCGGCTGCAGAAAAATGGGTTAAAAACAACAATCCATCTGGTGTTGTGATCACTTTTTTGTGTGATCGTGGCGAAAGATACTTAAGTTGCCAATAACTTGTTGACTTTTTCACTAAAGTACCTATAATTATACATATGCAAAGAGAACTTACAGAACGTACTAAATCAACCATTTCTTTCGTAGGTCTGCACGCCCATAGCGTGGCAGGCTCGCCTTTTGACGGATTTGGGTATCCGCATGAACACATGGACTTCGCCTACCAAAACGGCTGCAATGCTTTGGCACTCACTGACCATGGCAATATGAATGGGCTATCTCACCAGGTTCTGCACGCTAAGAAAATGTGCGAAGAAGGCAAAGACTTTAAGCCAATTTTTGGCGTCGAAGCATACTTTGTTCCTTCAGTTAAAGAATGGAAAACAGCATATGAAAAGGCAAAAGAGGATAAAAAAGCAGCTAGGGACTTAGAAAGCGACCCAACAAAAACTGCCAATGAAGACGAAGGCGCTTCCAAACAGAAAGTTGATAATATCATCCGTCGTAGAAGGCATCTTATCCTTATTGCACAGAACCAAATTGGCCTGAACAATATTTTTAAGATGATCTCAACGTCATTCCAGGGCGATAATTTTTATCGATATCCTCGCGTTGATTACGATTTAATGAGTAAACATAGCGAAGGTGTTATTGCATCATCAGCTTGCCTAGGCGGCGTCTATGCCGGTGATTATTGGGATAACCGCGACGATGGAGAAGAAGCTGTTCTTAATGCTATGCGAGAAACTACGCAGCACATGATAGATATCTTTGGTGAAAGATGGTATGGCGAATTACAATGGAATAATATACCAGAACAACACGCGCTTAACAAATATGTTTTGCGAATGAAAGACGAGTTTGATATCGATGTTATCTCTACCGCCGATAGTCACTATCCTAGTCCTGATGCTTGGAAAGACCGTGAGCTTTATAAACGTCTTGGTTTCCTTAATAGACCGAAGAAACCCGAATGGATGACTTCTGAACTTCCTGATGGCGTTGAAGAAATTGGATATGAACTATATCCAAAGAACGGCGATCAGATGTGGGAATCATACAAAAAGTACTCTGAAGAGTGTAAAACAGAATATGATGACCAGACGGTTCTTGATTCGCTAACGACAACTCATTGGATCGCGCATCAATTAATTGAAGAGTTTATGCCAGACGATACAGTCAGGCTTCCAGGGTTTGTTGTTCCTGAAAACCAAACAGCTACACAAGCTTTAGCGCGAGCATGCATCGACGGTTTAACAAGTCTTGATTTACATAAGAAAAATGAGTATGTTGATCGTTTAAAACATGAACTGCATGTTATCGATGATCGTGGCTTTAGTAAATACTTTTTAACGATGAAGGCCATCGCGGATAAAGCGAATGAGAATATGTTATCAGGGCCCGGGCGAGGATCCGCCGCAGGTTCGTTAGTCGCTTATGTGCTTAGTATCACGCAAGTTGATCCGATTAAATATGGTTTGTTGTTCAGTCGTTTTCTTCGCTCTGATACAACAGAGTATCCTGATATTGATTATGATGTCAGCGATGCCTTTGGTTTAAAAGAGATTTTGGCTAAAGAGTGGGGTGAAACAACAGTTGTCCCAATTTCTAATTTTAATACACTGCAGCTTCGCTCTTTGATTAAAGACATCAGTAAGTTCTATGAAGTCCCATTTGTAGAAACAAATGCTGTTACCTCGCAGATGATGCATGAAGCTATGCCAAGAGCGAAACAGGTTCATGGTATTAAAGCAGGTGTTTATATCCCAACCTTTGAAGAGATTATGGAATATTCAGAGTCCCTTCAGAAATTTCTTAATAAGTATCCACATATTAAGACACATGTTGAAGCTCTCTACGGTCAAGTCCGTTCAACGAGCCGACATGCCGGCGGCGTTGTGATCGGCGAAGACTTAGATAAACATATGCCGCTGATTAATTCAGGCGGCGTTATACAGACTCCATGGTCTGAAGGCATGAACGTCCGCCACTTAGAACCTCTTGGATTTATTAAATTTGATTTGCTTGGACTAACAACGTTAGAAATGATCCAAGGCGCAATTGAACACATCTTGCGAAGGCATCATAAAGTTGAGAATCCAACGTTTGAGGAAGTTAAGTATTGGTATGATAAGAATTTACATCCAGATAATATAAACTTCGAAGATAAAGAGGTTTATAGAAATATATTTCACAAGGGTAAATTTGTTGGAATATTCCAATTTACAAACGAAGGTGCACAAAAGTTTTGCATGAGGGCAAAACCAAATAATATTATTGACATCTCAGCTGTCACATCAATTTACCGGCCTGGTCCTTTGAGCGCTGACGTTGACGATCTCTACGTCGATGCCAAAGCAAATCCAAGCAAAATTGTGCACCCGCATGAAATTGTTAAGGAAATCACACAAGAGACCGCTGGTTTCTTAATTTTCCAGGAGCAGATTGCTTTGTTGGCTCATAAACTTGGAGAGAATATTTCTCTTGATGAAGGAAACAAACTACGCAAACTTCTCACGAAGAAAGGCACAGGAGAAAGTGCAAGAGAAAAGAATAAGATTCGTAAAAAGTTTGTTAACGGTTGCATGCAAAAGAAGATTGATAAGACAACAGCAGAAGCGATGTGGAAGAAGTTTGAATACTTCTCAGGCTACGGTTTCAACAAATCGCATGCTGTGTCTTATTCTATTCTTTCTTATCAATGCGCCTGGCTTTTGAATTATTATCCTGCTGAGTGGATGGCTGCGTTTCTTGATAAAGAACCAGAGAAAAGGAAAGAAGCTGCGATCAATTTGGCACAAAAATACGGCTTTAAGATCGAACCAGTTAATATCAATACTTCAAGTTGGCATTGGGATATTTCTGATGATAGTAAAACGATGATCCAACCTTTAAGTTCGATTAAAGGTTTGGGCGATAAAGCCATCGAACAAATTATTAATAACCGGCCTTTTAACAACGCTGAAGATTTATTGTTTAACGAGGATATTGTATATTCAAAGTTTAATAAAAAAGCGATGGATGTTCTTTGTCGTTGTGGCGCCATGAGAGATTTACTTGATGAGAATTTTACAGGGATGAAACATCTCTGGGCATCATGTATCGCAGATCGCCCGAAGAATAAGAAAAAACTATATGAAAACATAGAACTGTATAGACCAGAGGGAGAATACACAGACGAGGAAAAGATTGAAAACATCTCTTCACTTACAGGTATTTTTCCAATCAGCCTTGTTATGACACGTGATGTCCGCGATCGTTTGGAACATTATATGGTCCCGCCTCTAGGCGCCAGAGATCCAGAACTTGGTAATGTTGTATGGTTTATTCCACGAGAAATACTTTCAAAGAAAACAAAGACGGGAAGAACATATTGGATCCTCAGAGTTATCGATAGTACCTCAACAGTTACAAGTATCAGATGTTGGGGCGTAAAAGAAGGTAAAGACAAACTTCATATTAACAGGCCATACATGGCAAAATTGGATTATGATCCTGCCTGGGGTTTTTCCACGAAGTCAATAAAGCATAATTTTAGACTTTTAGGTTAATAAATAGAATAAGGAGCTTATAGTGGGTAACGCATCTCGTAAAATTAAACGAAACAAAAAAAAGAAGGCTGAAAAAGAGCTTGCAATAAAAGTTGCTCTCTTCGGCGAATTAGGTGATGCATGTATGACGTGCGATAAATCTTTTGACAAAAAAAATAGAGAACAGGTTATGTCCTGGTCTGTTGTCGTTAGAGAACAAGAAGAAAAAGTTAACTTGTACTGTCCCGAATGCTGGGACAAAGCAAAAACAATTATAGAAGATTTTAAAAAACATTTGGAGGAAAAAAATGATTCTTGAATATGCTAGAGTAAGAGAAGGGGCGAAACCCCCGGCAAGAGCAAATCCTAGTGACGCAGGTTTAGATGTATTTTATAACCCAAGCGACTGTTCAGAAACAGTGACTCTTAAACCGGGTGGGAGTGCTTTGTTTTCTACAGGTTTGCGCTTCGGTGTCCCGCATGGATACATGCTCCAAGTCATGAACCGCTCCAGCATGGCCGCGAAACGCGGTCTTATCGTTGGAGCACACTGTGTAGATAGTGGTTATGACGGGGAAGTCTTTATAGATCTTCACAATATAGGCACTGAGAAACAACATGTTGACCCGGGCGAGAAAATAGCGCAAATTGTCTTGGTACCCGTCGTTCCGTTCCGAGCATTGGAAACTAATACTGGTAATCTTTATAATTGGTATCCAATCACAATTTCAAATCGAGGCGAAGGAGCTTTGGGGAGTACAGGAGAATGAGCAAAATAGACCCTTTTGAGAATACACCGCTGGCAGCTCACGATATGGGGTTTGATACCCCAACTGTTGATGAAACATCATCAGCAAAGGTGGCGAAGTGGTTTGATAAACAGGAGAAAATCATGAAAAATAAAAAAGGATGCAAAAGGTGTGATAATGAAAAAGTCGATAGTCCCGCACACTATAACGTTGGCAAAATCGAAGTTATCGATGCCATTGAAGATTGGAAGCTTGGTTTTAACGACGGAAATGCGGTTAAATATATTGCGAGACACCAACGTAAAGGCGATTCCATTCAAGATATTGAAAAAGCTATTTGGTATCTTAAAAGACATTTAAACAATTTAAGGAATAGCAATGAATAACGAAACAACAGAATTAATGTTTGCTTCAGGGAAACTAAGTTGGTCTACACCACAAGATTTTTATGACAAATTAAATGAAGAATTAGGCCCATTTACGTTGGACGCCTGCGCGTCGAAGGAAAATACTAAATGTGAAAAATATTATTCTTTGAAGGATAACAGTCTAAAACAAGATTGGTCTGGTAATACTGTATTCTGTAATCCTCCATATGGAAGAAGGATTCAGTACTGGATTAAAAAAGGATACGAAGAATCCTTAAAGAATAACACAAAAGTTGTCATGCTTATCCCATCTAGAACAGACACGAAGTATTGGCATAACTATGTTATGAAGGCACAGGAAATTAGATTTGTGAAAGGAAGATTAAAATTTGGTGATTCAAGTAATTCAGCACCTTTTCCTTCAGCAGTTGTAATTTTTAATTCACAACCATCGCCTTCTATTTCGGCAATACAGAGTAAAGAAAAATAATGATCCAACAAGATTTTAGAGAAAGTTTATCCTTTGATGATGTTTTGTTGGTGCCGCAATATAGTGATATTGCAAGCAGAGCGCAGGTTGATATTGGGAGCAGTTTAGACGATAAACATAGATTTAAACTGCCAGTAATTTCTAGCCCAATGGACACGGTGACAGAGGAAACCATGGCCGTTGCACTTCACAGCGCCGACGCCTTCGGCATTGTACATAGGTATAATTCAATTAACGAACAAGCCGACATCGTTAAGAGGATCCGAGAGAAAAATTCCACTATTCCAGTTGCTGTCGCCATTGGCGCCACCGGTGATTACATCGACCGTGCCGAGAGAATGGTGCATCTTGGTGTAAAAATATTATGTATCGACATCGCCCATGGTCATCATATAGCAATGGAGCGCGCTATCAAAACCTTAAAAGACAATTATGGACGAAGGGCGCACATCATGGCTGGAAATGTTGCGACGTTAGAAGGGTTCAACGCTCTCGCAGAGTGGGGAGCAGATAGTATTCGTGTTGGAATCGGCGGCGGTAGTATATGTTCCACTAGATTGGTTTCGGGACACGGCATCCCAACTTTGCAAAGTATTATGGAGTGTGCTAGAACACCACATTCAGCAAAAATTATTGCCGATGGAGGAATTAAAACTAGCGGCGATATTGTTAAAGCTCTGGCCCTCGGCGCAGATTTTGTTATGGTTGGATCTTTATTCGCAGGTACAAAGGAGACACCAGGAAATGTTTTTACGTCAAGCAAAGGAAAGAAATATAAAGTCTACAGAGGAATGGCATCAGCGAAAGCACAAGAAGACTGGAGAGGGAAAGCCTCAACTCCAGAAGGAATATCCACAACCGTGCCTTATAAAGGGAAGGTTGCTTCTATACTTAATAATCTTTCTGGTGGTATTAGGAGTGGATTTAGTTATTCTGGTGCACGGAATTTGAAGGAACTGCAAGCCAAATCTAAGTTTATTCGCCAAACATCTGCCGGCCAGCTCGAAAGTTCAACACACGCTATGAGGAGATGATGAAAAAAATAATTTTATTAATGATGGTGTTTTTATATAGCTGTGAGACAGGGAGAATTTACGAGTGTGATCTGTGGGAAGAACGCCAGTGTATTTGTCCGAATGGTTCAATAGGCGAACAAGAATGTTCCCGAGGGCCGGCCTTCTCGCAGCCAAAACCTCCAAGAACTTGGCCTCCATGCAGCTGTTGTTTCGATAAGAAAGAAGGCGAACATGGTCTTTATCATATTGATAAAAATGATGCTTCTGGGTGCTGGGAAGACACGTATGATCCTTCAATTGGGCCATTCGAAATGGACGTGAAGGGTCCGACGGAATGAAAGATCCTACAGTTCCTGATCCTCGCGAGAGAAAGAAGTTTATGTTTTATGACACAGAGAAACGCCAAGCTGATTTGCGTATTAAATTACAGCATGACGGCATGACGCAGAGTACTTTTTTTAGAGTTATGATGTCTGGCTATTTAGAAAATGATGAAGACATATTAAATTATCTTAACAAATTTCAAGAAAAGTATAAAATGCGAGGAAAACATAAAATTAAAAAAGTTCGTAAATTAATTGATAAAGGAAAAGAATTGAAAAAACAATTTAGTATTGACGAAAAGGAAATTGAAGATATATTCGATCTTGTTGAAGAAGAAGGCCCAGCTCTATGAAGTGTTTAGATAAATGTATTGAATTAGACGTCTCGTGCCCTGTCTGTGAATGTCGAGCGTGGATCGACAGTGAAGAAGAATTTAACTGTATTCACGAAGCCGTCGCAGCTGCGGGGGGGATGACCTTGCGTGAAGTAGCCAAAAGATTGGGCGTTAGTTTTGTTAGGGTCAAACAGATAGAAGACAAAGCAATAAAAAAATTAGGTAAAATCACAAATCTCAAGACTATTTAGAGTAGTAAAATTATTTGTGTTTTTAGCACGTAACGATACGTTGAAAAGTCTCAAGGAGTCAAATAAAATGAAAAAACGTCTACTTAACGAACAAAAAACTCGTCGCTTTATGAACCTGGCCGGTATTAAAAATCTAAGTGAAAACTTTATCGATGAAACTGATTTAGATGAAGTTGACGAATCCGCCACTGATGTTGATGAAGCTCACGATTTAGAGCCCCCTGAGCTGGATGAACCTGAAGATATGGATGAGCCTGAAGGCATGGATGAGCCTGAAGGCATGGATGAGCCTGAAGATATGGATGAGCCTGAAGATATGGATGAGCCTGAAGACGAAGTTTCTGGTGAGAGCCTGGCAGACTTTTTAGATTGGATATCTGGCAAGGTTGAGGATTACGCACAAGAACATGACATTGATTTTGACGTCGAGGTAGAAGAACTGCCCGGCGACGAAGAAGAAGATTTAGGGCCTGACCTCGAACCCGAGGACGCCGACATCGAGGAACCCGGCATGGAGGGTGAAGAAGAGCCTGCTATGGAAGATGAGCTAATTGATGAAGTAACCAAGAGAGTTGCTCTTCGGTTACTCCGCGAAGCGCGACGATAAATAGTACAAAAATGACTCTTGACTTTTTAAAAAAACCCGCTATATTTATAGCGGGTTTTTCTTTTTCAAAATGAGGTTTAAATGGAAACAAATGGATGGGAAGTTTTTTTATGGTATTGTTTTGGAGCGTTCTCTTACCAGCTGGTTTCTAGGTTGCTCCGTCACGGCAATCTGATAGTTTTATATAACGCTGCTTTGTTATCGTTACTCAATATAATTTACTTGGCGGATAAAGAGGTTAAATTTTTAAACGAATACCGCTATAATATTCTAAAAGACACCGGCACTTCCGAGGAAGAAATTAATATTTTAATGGATACCAACAACCGGTCAATAGAAATATGGCGTTTTCTTGTCATACAAACTTTAATAGGGATGGCCCCACCAAAGCTCCGACAAACCCTAAAATTTAAAAATTGGGAACAAGCAGTCAATTTAATTGAAAAGCACAATAGGGAATAAAATGTTTACACAAAGAAAGAAGAAAAAGCAAGATTCGAAGGAAGAGACAAAAGAAGAATGTCCGACCCCGGAAGAAGAATGTGGTTCTCCGTTGATGCTTGATATAAGCTCGTTAACCTCCCAAGAAGCTCCTAAAATCAGGGCAACGGGTATTTATGGTACTATTAACGAGGATAAGTGTTCCGAGGCTTTATTTTCTTTGATTGTTTTAAAAGAAACCGGCAAAAAAGAAATTCTTGAAGACCCGGAAAGCACAGATTCAGAAGTAATCACCACTTATGAACCTATTGATTTTTATATATCAACGTATGGCGGCTCAGCAGCGGATATGTTTGCTGTGTATGACGCTATAAGATATGTTCGTGAAGAGTGTTTTGTTCGAACATTCGGACTTGGCAAGGTAATGTCTGCCGGCGTCCTCTTACTGGCATCGGGGACAAAAGGCGAGCGTCGAATTGGCGCAAGCTGCCGTGTTATGATTCATGGTGTGATGTCGGGCCAAGCCGGGCACTTAGACGATTTAGAAAATGAAATGGAGGAAGCTAAATTTACCCAAAGACAATATGTTAAAGCATTGGCAAAAGAAACAAATATGACTGAAAAGTATATTAAAAAATTAATGGATAAAAAAATAAATGTTTATCTTGATGCAGAAGAAGCGGTTGATTTAGGGATCGCTGACATAATTATTTAAAAGAAGATGAATTGGTTTAAACTACGATATAACAAGAGATCTGCAAAAAAATACAGCTGGGATCCTTCCTGGTTCGGCGCTACAAAATTTGATGGTGTCTTGATAAACAACATTAAGGAATTCCAGAAGTTACACGATCTAAACCCAGACGGTCTCTGTGGTCCGATGACATACCGGAGAGCCTATACAAATAAATTAGCTTATATTGATGACGCGGAGGATACTGTGGCCACGGACATTAAAAAAAATCGTATTTTCTGCAATGGTTTTTCCGTAAGAATCAAATGGGACAAAATAAATGTCAATTGGATCAATGAGAAATGCTATTCGAAAGTTGCCGGCAAAGCGAGAAAACCGACGATGGTCGTTACTCATTGGGACGCAGCGCTTTCCGCTGCATCGTGTAAGAGGATCTTAGAGAAGCGCAAGATATCAACTCATTTTGTTATAGACAACGATGGCACCATTGTCCAACTCGTCGATACACAGGACGTTGCTTGGCATGCTGGAATAAGACGAGTGAATAAAGCCTCAATAGGTATCGATTTCAGCAATGCTGTGTACACGAAATATAACAAAGCCTACCACAAGAAGGGTTTTGGTTTCCGTCCCATTATAGAAGGATGGAGGGTCCATGGTTGGCGTCCGAAGCCATTCCTGGGCGCATATCCAGTACAAATTGAAGCGTACAAGGCCTTGCTCGAAGCTTTGCACAATCATTATGGCATTCCTTTGGAGTGCCCGCTAGATGACGACGGAAGACTTCTAACGGCGATGCACAAGCCCTCTAAGAAAGCCAAATTCAAGGGTGTGGTCAACCATTATAACCTGTCTACAAATAAGTGGGACACTTTAGGTTTGCAGCTAGATGAAATACTTGAAGAAATTCGTTTAAATGAGGACTAATTATAGTTATGAAAAAAAGTGTTATCGATAAATTATATGAATTATACAAACCCAAAGAGAATCTTTCACTTGATTCTCTTTTAGATTTAATCACAGAGCAGATGGTGGTTGTACAAGAGGAAGACCCTCAACCTCAACGCAAATTCAGCGCAGCGAGAGCTTATAAAACCATTCTTAAATCATTTCAGGCCCCTTCGGAGCAAACGGGTAAAATAGGCACCGATGAAAGAATAAAATTTCAAAAATATGTTTCTCGCAATATTAGGGGGAATACGCTGGTTGAAAAAATAGCATCAATTAATAAAATTGTCGAGGGCTCTTTTGAAGGTGATCCGAAGATATCTGATATTTTATCAGCCCTTGGTGCTATAAAAATGTTGCAACAAACATTAGATGATTTCAACGAGTCAACTGCTGGTTTTCTATTTGAAGCATTTTTATCCGGACTCTTAAAAGGCAAACAGGTAACCGATAAAGTTGGTGGTACTCTGCCCATTGAGGACTGTATGTTCTTCGTTGACCCCAAAACGGGCGAAGGCGGCCGGCCAGTCAGCTTGAAATTGCTCAGTCCCAGAACACTCATTGAGGGAAGTCTACAAAATTTGTTAGGATTCTTCGAGCGCGCCAAAATCGCTGCCATTGCCGAGCAAAAGGGAATTGAATATATTGTTGCAGTTAAAACCTTAAGAAATGAGCTAGATGTGTATTCTTTTAACATCAAACCAAGCAACTTTTTTAACTGGATAGATGAAAAATATTTTGATTTTCATGATTATAATATTGAAGGTTCGAATAACTTGATGGAAGAAAAATCTCCAGAGGCCACTGAGACTTCAAAAAATGAGTGGGAGAGGTTTGCACGTGCCCGCTTGCCGATGATGGGTTTAGACCCGAGACAAACAAAATTTAATTATGATTGGAAACACATTCGCGATTGGAAGAACGTTATTCCTATACCATCGAAGAAACGTGCCCTTGTTGCTGCAATTGCTGAAATTATTCTAAGCCCTGCAGGGAAGGACGCATTTGAAAAATGGGCTCTCGGCCAGTTTCGGCATGCCATACCTCCCGAGAAACTCGCCATCACACCGGAATTGGAGTCGGAGTTTCATTCTGAAGAGCCTGAAGTGCGGCAAAACGCAGCTATTCAAATAGCTAAAATGGGTGCAGAACGAAGAAGCGCTTACTTGGAATCTATTTTAGGTGTAGCTGAAGGCTTTAGAGAAGACGCCATACATGTCCAAAGGTGGTATGCTGTTAACACGAAGGGGGACCAAGCGACGTCCTCAGATGTTGTAAGCCATTTAAATGCACTTGTTAAGAGTGGAGACCCGGAGTCCATTAAAAAATGGGCGAAGATATTAGAAGATCGTCGGAGAGAATCACAGTTTAAGATTCAACCAATTAAAGCGAGATCCTACGGTACGCTTTACGGCACAATTGATGTCAACAAGAAAAAAATCTATCGTGTGCTTCAAAAGTATAGTGTACAGCTTGAAAAGTTGTGTGCACCAATATATGAAGAGTTAGAAGCCCTCTCTGGTTTCATTAACGGTTATTATATGCAGAATCGAGTTGGAGATGCGTTTAAAGCGTCAGATTCTGCTAAACGTCTCACTGGTTATACAGAGCAACTAACAGAAAAAACAGAAAAAGATTAATTTTTCCGTTGACTTGGGTATAATGGTTGCTATTGTTATGTATATAACTATAAGGAGCTAACTATGGCTAAGAGCTACGCGCAAGGCAAGGAACTACGCGAGAAGATTCTGAAGGGTATCAATATATTGGCTGACAACGTTGCTTCAACCCTCGGCCCAAAAGGGAGAAATGTAATTCTCCATAAAAAAGGTTCGTCTCCGATGATTACCAAAGACGGAGTTACGGTTGCTAAGTTTGTTAAATTAGAAGATCCATTTGAAAATTTGGGCGCCCAGATTATTAAGCAAGCAGCATCAAACACGAACATCTCTGCCGGTGATGGAACAACTACATCGACTGTGTTGGCCCGAGAGATGCTGTTTAAGGCACAGAAGTACATTGCCGCAGGGGCTAGCCCAATTGACCTCAAAAGAGGCATGGACAGGGCCACAAGTGTTATTATTGAAAAGCTATTAGCTTCCTCAAGACCGGTTAAATCTGAAGAAGATATCCGACATGTCGCGACATTATCTGCTAACGGCGACAAGACAATCGGTGATATGATCACAATGGCAGTTGATAAAATCGGTAAAGATGGCGCTGTCTCAATTGAAGAAGGCAAGTCGATGAATACCACTATAGATATTGTGGAAGGTTTCAGGTTTGATTCTGGATATTTTGCACAAGCGTTCGTAACCAACAAGAGAAAACAATCGATTAAATACGATGACGTACTCCTTTTGGTTACGAACTATAAAATTGAGTTGTTGGAGGAGATATTGCCCACGTTGGAGGTTGTAGCACGTGAGGGCCGGCCCTTTATAATCGTCTCAGAGGAGGTAGAAGGCCAAGCGCTGGCTGCATTAATTATGAATACCGTTCGGGGTAGCATGAAAGTTGCTGCTGTAAAAGCCCCTAGATATGGTCAGGAGCGCAGAAATATCCTGGAGGATTTATGTATCTCCACTGGAGCTACTTTTATCAGCCGTGATTCTGGTATTAAGCTTAAAGATGTGAAGCTGAAGCATTTAGGCTCGGCTAAGAAGATTGAGATTCTTAAGAATACCACTACCATTGTTGACGGCAAGGCAGACTGGGAAAAAGTGGAGGAGAGGATAGAAAGCTTAAAGGAAGAGATAAAACAAACTGAAGATCTAGTAGAATGTGAACGAATTCAAGAAAGAATCACACGTATGTCTAGCGGCGTGGCTATAATCAGAGTGGGCGCCCCAACTGAAATCGAAATGATCGAAAAGAAACATCGCATTGAGGATGCCCTCGAAGCCGTGCGTTCTGCTCAACTTGAGGGCACAGTCCCCGGTGGCGGTGTGGCATTAGTCCGAATTGTACAGAGTTTAGACGTTGAAGTTGATAACGATGATCAAAGGCTAGGTGTTGAAATCATCAAACAAGCAGCTTATGCCCCGTTAAGACAAATGGCCTTAAATGCAGGAGAATCTTATGATTTGATACTGGCAGAAATTTTGGCCAATCCAGATGGCTTCGGATGGGATTTTTCGAATAACACAATTGTTGATATGTACGAGCAGGGTATTATTGATCCTGCGAAGGTTACTCGCAGTGCTATACAGAATGCAACTTCGGTGGCTTCGACTTTGATTACAACGAATCACGCGATTGTGGAGATGGCTGATGAAAGTTAAAATAAGTTATTCCGTGGACATTGAGGAAATACCAGAAAAGGTTCATTGTATTTTAGAGGAAGTTAAGAAGGAATTAACACACTTATCTGGTAGGATCCCTGCCGTCGTCAGCACGAATTTGCATGGCGAACAATATGTAGAATTAAGACAAGAAATTGACCAAGTTAGAAAAAAACTTTTTATTGCTGATTCTAAACTAGAAGATAGTCTTTTAATATTGGACGATTGGAAACGTGTGACCTTGGCTTTAGAAGTTGAGAGAACGACATTGATTAACGAACCCAAGGAGGCAGAAAAAAATGTTGAAAACAGCGAATAAGGGAGATTTGGTTTATATTCCTTCGGAAGTGACAATATATCGATATTTCAGTACAGCGAGAGGAATTCAAGTAAAAGATTTCTGTAAATTAGAGGAACCTCGTCATTTTTTGGTTGTGGAATCCACATCCCGAGAAAAAGAAATTGGAATACATTGGGATGGTAGCACCTGGTATGTCGACCGAACGGATATTTTTGTAGAGGAGGATACTTTAAATGATACCGTTGACTGAAGTATATAAAACACAACAGCCGGGAAGCGATGAAAAAACATATTCTTTGCGGCAAGTGATGATCAGCCCACAACTCGTGTCTCTTATAAGGGAGGACGACAAGATAGAAGACTGTTTTAAGAGAGGGTTGTTGCCTAAAAACTTAGATAAACGTCAAAAATTTTCAAAAATCCATCTTACTTCTCTAAATAACAGCAGCCTTACGGTTGTCGGAGATATGTTTTTAATATGTAAAAAGCTTCTAGGAGGATAAAATGGAAAAATACTTATTGTTTATTATTGATGAATGTTCTTTCTGCACAAAAGCGGTCCTTCTATTGGAAAAACATTTTATAATTTATAAAACAGTTGACGTCACTGATGATTTGAATACCCGAGTTCAGATTAAAGAAGCGTTTGGATGGAACACTTTTCCTATTATTTTGAAGCAAGATAAAAATACGTTTAATTTGATAGGAGGATACACGGATTTAGAAAAATATGTGGGGGCTTATGACACAAAGTGAAGAATATTTCTCGATGCCAAGAGACAAAATAATATCTCATGTAAAAGAAAGTAGAAGAGAATTATCTGCATGCAAGCATTTAATAAAATATTTTTTACGGAAAGCCGCAGAAAATAGATGGTTATTGGCTGCAGTATGTGACGTCTACTCAGCAAATTATAAATTACTATCTGAGCTGAGCACACTGTTAGAATATGCTAGTGACAAAGAACAAAATGTTGTGCTGATGACGAAGGAAGATCTTGCGATTGTTGAAACAATAATGATTGCCAGGCACTACACCACCCGCGAGTTACAGCTTCACGGGAATGTTTCCATATCAGTTCATTAAAAAAAGTTGTTTTTTTTCTTGACTTAATGATTTTGGTGATTAAATTTGTTCTGGTGAAGGTTGCTGCACAGGATCTTCGCCACAAACTTGCTTAAAAAGGAGAAATATTATGAACAACACTGCAATAAGTAATTATCGTACAAGCCTATTGGGTTGGAACGTTTTTGATGATATCTTTAATTCTATGCCCACAACGTGGATGAAGAGAACAACTGAGGGTTATCCGGTGGCCGACATTTACCGCGATGATGGGGGGGACACTATTATGGAATTCGCACTCGCCGGCTTTCAGAAAGAAAATTTACATGTCGAAATACTCCCAGAAAAAAGGGAGATTCACGTAAGCTCAGACTCGCACGGTGATGAGGAGAAGCCAGGTTTTAACAGTCGTCGTATCGCACGCAGGACTTTTCATAAGACCTACGTCAACTACGACAATAATTTAGATCTAAGCGGCGCCACAGCTGAGTTCAAAAATGGACTTTTGCGCTTGGTTTTACCGCAAAGGCCAGAGGCAGAAGCTCTAAGGGTTGAAATTAAATAAGTTTTTTGTTTTAATTTTGTTAAAAGCAGGGGATATCCCCTGCTTTTTTTTATAAATTAAAAAAATTGTAGCTAATTGAAATTATTAATATTTTTTTAAAAAAACTTGTTCTTTAAAAAAATGATTCTATATTTATTAATGAGGGTGTAAATTTTTTTACACACCAACTGCTCATTCCAGCGAGGGAAGTGTATGCCTGTTATGCGAAAAGCTAACTACATGCTAGTATTTGGCATGTGCAATTTACTTATTTACTTCCTTATCCAAAGTTACGTTTCCAATGAGTATAATTTCATGACCCCTCTGGACCGGTCAATTCCATTTATGCCCGAGTTTGTTTGGATTTATCAAAGTTTATTACCAGTTATTGCTTTAACAATGGTACTTCTAGTTAAATCCAAACGGCTTTTTTTCAATACTTTTTGGGCATGTCTGCTGGCAACCTTCATAATACACATGTTTTGGATCTTTTTTCCTTCGTTTTATCCAAGGCCAGAGATCAACCCTGAAAGTTTATCCGAAATAGTAGTACAAATGTCATATGATATAGACAATTCATCTAATACTTTCCCTTCCGGCCATGTGGCCTTCGCGTGGATAATGCTATTCGGAGCTAGAAAAAGCACGAAGGCAAAGGAAATTTTAGGTCTAAGTCGTTTATATTTTCTTTGGGCAGCCGGCGTTACATTATCAACTTTGGTAATCAAAATGCACTATGTGGTTGATGTAATAGGCGGCCTCGCCGTAGCGACCTTTTGTTTTTATATAGTTGGGTGGTTGATTAGAAGATTTAACTGGTACCCAGTTGTGGACACTAGTTATCATAATGAAGACTTACAAAATAATAACTGATGAAAGAATACTAAGAAACCCTTGCAAACCGTGTGAAACCGTTAAAGAAGGAAACGACATCGGTCACATATTAAAGGTTATGCTTGATAAAAGCACCGATGGCGTAGGCCTGGCTGCTAATCAGGTAGGCATACAAAAGAGTGTTTGTCTAATCAACGTTAAGGAGCCAATCGTTCTAGTTAATCCTGAGATTGTGGGCAAGTCTGGCAAATTTCTTTATAAGGAGGGTTGTCTTTCTTTTCCAGGTGAGTATATTATAACTGAGAGGTATAAAAACATCGTGGTGAAAACCGATAATCATAAAAATTTGATTACTTTCTCCTCTGAAACCAAAGAGGATATGTTAGAATGCGCATGCGTCCAACATGAAATTGATCATTTAAATGGTAAAACGATGTTCGACCGCGCGCCTCCGCTAGCATCGCGAAAAACTGCGGATTTATTAATAAAAGGTTTAAAAAATGGCAAATAATTATTCAGGCGCGAAAAAGAAGAAGACGCGACAAGGTAATGGAAAATTTAGTAAAAAAACCCACTCCGGTGGAGAAACTTACACTGATCGCCACCGACGCGGCTCAACTTCTAACAAATTTCATAGAAAAAAGAAGCCTTACCGAGGGCAGGGTCGTTGAACGACGAAAGACCATTTTTACAAATACCCTTGCCTCCGCCCGAAGAAGAGCGTAGGTTATACGAAGAATGGCTCCGTCGACAACAAAATGAAGAAGAAAAATTAGAGGAAGGCGAAGTAATTATTATTGACATGTCATAATTACCTGCATGAAAGGTAAAACATTTGTCGTATTAAGCACCAAACCACTACTTAAAATGTAGTATACGGAGGCGGATTTGATGGCTAATGAAGATGGCTGGAGTGAGTATTCTAAACTTGTTTTAAAAGAACTTGAAACCTTGTCAAGAGGCATAGCGTCTCTAAACGAGGAAATTCAGGCACTTAAAAGCGATATCACTGAGTTACGCTCCCGAGAAGATAAGATTAAAGAGTTACGCGATTGGAAGCAAAGGGTGGATGAAGTTGCTTCTCCAACCCAAATGAAATCATGGATTAGGGAAATAGAACATCTTAAAACTTTTAAAACAAAGGCCATTACCATTTTCCTTGTGTTCCAGGGCGTCTTCGCACTTCTTTTTGCATTTGGCAAATTTTTTGAATAGACAACTGGTGATGGGTGTTTATAATATGTTTAGACGAAGGAGTCACAATGCGAGCTGATATTGTTGTTGGCGTTCAAGCTGGTGATGAAGCAAAAGGTAAAGTAACACACCATTTGTGTAAAAATGGAACTTATACTCATGTCTTACGCTTCAACGGAGGTTGCAACGCTGGTCATACTATTTACCACGAAGGTAGAAAATTTGTTACGCACCACATTCCAGCAGGGGTTTTTTATGGTATTAAATCCATAATTGGTTCGGGATGTGTTGTAAGTGTAAAACAATTCTTTAGAGAATTAAAAGAAATTAAAGAAGGAGGAGTAGAAGTAGATGGAAAAGTTTTTATTGCTAGAAACGCTCATATCATTACTAGCGAGCATCTTGAACAAGATGGTAGAGATAGTTGTATCGGTACAACAAAGCGCGGAAACGGCCCTGCTTATCGCGACAAGTATAACCGCACAGGAATTTTAGCTGAACATCATCCCGACTTAAAACCCTTTCTCGTTGATCTATATGAGGAGTTCCACGAAAAAGGCCCTGTTGAGATTTTGTGCGAAGGCGCCCAGGGATTTGATTTGGACATCGACTGGGGAGATTATCCTTATGTCACATCCAGTCACTGTACCTCTGCCGGCGCCCTTCTGAACGCTATTCCGCCTGGTTGGATAAGGAATATTTGGGGCGTTGCAAAAATATATGAAACTTACGTCGGCGCAAAAGAGTTTGAGACAAATGATCCAGTTTTCCCTTTGCTAAGAGCATATGGTGAAGAATACGGTGCGACCACCGGACGGCCTCGTCAATGCAATTGGCTTAACATAGATAAGTTGTCTAAGGCTCTTAGAATTAACGGCGTGAATAGATTGGTTATAAATAAAATGGATGTGATGAGAAAGTTGGGTCAATGGACACTAATTAAGAATGGGAAGGAAAAACATTTTGGAAGCGAGCTAGAAATCAAATCATTTCTGGCCAAACATCTTTCTAATCCTTCAGCTAAAAGCTCGCTGTTGCTGTATTTTTCAGGCAACAAACACTCTATCTAGGGAATTTAAATAAATGAAGATTGTAATACCCGATCCGCAATATTCTGCACTGCAGCAGGTGCTTAAGGAATTGTATCTCTTAAAAATAGGTTTGAAAAACGAGAACTATGAAAATTGTGCGAAAAAAATTGATCTAATTCGCTCTATGATCCAAGAAATCATTAACACAAAATAGTTGACTATTGTATAATAGTGTTTATATTACCATTAAATCAGAATACATCCGTAGCTCAGCCGGATAGAGCAACGGCCTTCTAAGCCGTGGGTCACAGGTTCGAGTCCTGTCGGGTGTGCCATAATAAAAGGAGAAATACAATGGCTGAATCAAGAATTACAAATAAAGAATTACAGGCTCAAGTTCAAAGCTTGAACACAAGGCTAGGCAAAATGGTCGATGACTTTTATGTTTTGAAAGAAGACATTGGTCAATTCAAGGCCGCCGTGGCTGATGATATACGCAAAGTCCTTAAAATTACCAATAAAAAATAAAGGGCTTGTAGCTCAATGGTTAGAGCTACCGGCTCATAACCGGTAGGTTCCTGGTTCGAGTCCAGGCGGGCCCACTAACTTGCTGATGTAGCTCAACTGGTAGAGCAGCTGATTTGTAATCAGCAGGTTGTAGGTTCAAGTCCTGTCATCAGCTTAGGAATATTAACCGAAGTGGTGGAATTGGCATACACAAGAGACTTTATTTATAAAGCGTTATGCAAAATCTAGCATTGAAATATAATCTAAATGAGTTATGCGGGTATGGCGGAATTGGTATACGCAAGGCACTTAAAATGCCTCGATCTTTGATCATGCCGGTTCGAGTCCGGCTACCCGTACCATATATTAAGG